>Ga0070741_10001521_pt1 | contig 69994 bp, 60 predicted proteins | sample Coa_R1_4_FD_66440 | JGI IMG/M metagenome (GOLD analysis project Ga0070741, IMG submission 66440) | Surface soil microbial communities from Centralia Pennsylvania, which are recovering from an underground coalmine fire - Coalmine... | ecosystem: Environmental > Terrestrial > Soil > Unclassified ... | reverse complement strand
AGCTGGAGCTGCTCCACGCGGTGCCGATGTTCGCTCCGCTGTCCGTCGCGGCCAAGGAGCAGGTCGCCGCGCGGGTGGTCCCGGTGAGCGCCCCCGCCGGATCGACGATCATCCGCGAAGGCGACGCCGGCGACCGCTTCTACGTGATCGTCTCGGGGCTGACCGCGGTGACGATGGACGGCCGGCCGCTGAGCGACCGCGGCCCCGGCGAGTACTTCGGCGAGATCGCGCTGCTCCGCGACGTGCCGCGCACAGCGACGGTCAAGGCCCGCGAGGACACGGAGCTCCGCGCGATCGAGCGCGACGACTTCCTCGCCGCCGTCACCGGGCACTCACTGAGTCGCTCGCAGGCGGAGAGCATCGTGGACGAGCGGCTCGCGACGGTCCCTACGGCGTAGGCCGGAAGTGGCGCGCGAGCTCCGACACGTAGCGGCGTCCGACGTCCTGCGCGTTCGCGGCAAGCCAGTCGCTGAGCCTCGTCGGCCCCGCGGGTGGGCTGTCCGTGACGAGGAGGTCCGCCATCAAGCCCGCGATCTCCTCCCGCGTGAGGACGACGTCCCGGACCAGCCTCCCGAGGACGTCCGTGAGGCCGAGGGCGACCCCCGGAGACGCGTGGACGATCCTGGCGCGACGGCCGACGGTGCGGGCGACGAGGCGGACGAGCTCCTCGAAGGTGAATGTCTCGGGGCCGACGGCGTCGACCGTGAAGTCGTCCTCGCGACCGCCGGCGTCGACGGCGAGAGCCGCGAGATCGTCGACGAAGATCGGCTGTAACCGGTAGCCGCCGCGGCCCGGGACGACGAAGAAGGGGAAGCGCCGCGCGATCCAGGCGATGTTGTTGACCAGGACGTCGCCCGGCCCGAACAGGACGGCCGGCCTCAGGATCGCGTGGGACAGGCCCGACTCGCGGAGCTCCCGCTCGAGCACTGCCTTGCCTCGGAAGTACGGAAAGGGCGAGTCCTCGCTCGGGTTCGTGATCGACACGTGGACGACCCGCCGCACGCCCGCGTCCTGGGCGGCCCGGAAGAGGGCCTGCGTGTTGGCGACGGCCCTGTTGTAGCTCTCCTCGCCCCAGTCGAATCGAACCCAGTAGGTGTTGTAGAGGACGCTCGCGCCCCGCAGGCTCTCGGCAAGGCGGGCTGGATCGTCCCAGGCGAACGGCCGCGCTTCGACCCGGTCGCCGAACGAGCTCGCCGTCGCGCGCTTGCCGGTCAACGTGACGACCCGGTGGCCGGCGTCGAGCAGCCGACGAGCGACGTACCGGCCGGTGAAGCCGAACGCGCCGGTGACGACCTGCACGTCGTGAGTCTAGGCTCCTGCCGTGGAGCGCCGGCGGTTCCGCATCCGGGGAGTGGTGCAGGGCGTCGGCTTCCGTCCCTTCGTGTTCGGCCTGGCGACCCGGCACGGGCTGGCCGGCTTCGTCCTCAACGACGGGGAAGGCGTGATCGTCGAGATCGAGGGCCCGCAAGCGGCGCTCGACTCCTTCGTGGTCGAGCTCGCCGGGGAAGCGCCCCCGCTCGCGCAAGTCGAGTCGGTGACACAGACCGTGCTGGCGCCGACGGGAGAGCGCGGGTTCCGGATCGAGACGAGCGCCGCCTCGGGACGGACGGCGCCGATCCCGCCCGACGCCGCGACCTGCGAGGACTGCCTCCGGGAGCTGTACGACCCCGGCGACCGCCGCTATCGCTATCCGTTCGTCAACTGCACGCAGTGCGGGCCGCGGTTCACGATCGTGGAGCGCGTCCCGTACGACCGGCCGAACACGACCATGGCCGGCTTCCCGCTTTGCGCCGACTGCCTGCGCGAGTACGAGGATCCGGCGAACCGCCGGTTCCACGCCGAGCCGATCGCCTGTCCCGTCTGCGGGCCGCAGCTCTCGATGCGGCTCGAAGACGCTATGGCGCTGCTACGCGGAGGCGCGATCCTGGCCGTGAAGGGGCTGGGCGGCTACCACCTCGCCTGCGACGCGGCGAACGAGAACGCTGTGGCGCGGCTCCGCTCCCGCAAGCACCGGGAGGACAAGCCGTTCGCGGTGATGACCGCGCGGCCCGATCTGCTCGCCGATGTCGGCCCTGCCGAGCGCGAGCTGCTCGAGTCCCGCGAGCGGCCGATCGTCCTGCTTCGACGGCGACGCGATGCCGTCGTCGCCCCGTCAGTTGCGCCGGGGAGTCCCTGGCTCGGGGCGATGCTTCCGTACACGCCGCTGCATCACCTGGTGGCCGGCGACTTCGGCGGGCCGCTCGTGATGACGAGCGGCAACCGGTCGGACGAGCCGATCGCCTTCGACGACGGCGAGGCCCGCGGGCGCCTCGGCGCGATCGCCGACGCCTTCCTGGCGCACGACCGGCCGATCCACCGGCGCTGTGAGGACAGCGTCGTGCGCAGGCAGTTCCCCGTCCGACGATCACGCGGCTTCGCGCCGTCGGCGCTGCGGCTCCCGTTCTCCTCCCCACTCCCGCTCGTCGCCGCCGGCGCGGAGCTCAAGAGCACGTTCTGCGTCGTCCGCGGCGACGAGGCGTTCCTCTCGCCGCATCTCGGCGACCTCGACAACGAGCTCGCCTACAGCGCCTTCCTCGCCGACCTCGAGCTCTACCTGGAGATGCTCGACGTGAAGCCGGAGGTGGTTGCCCACGACCTGCACCCGGAGTACCTCGCGACGAAGTGGGCGGTCGAGCAGGACGTCGAGCTCGTCGGCGTGCAGCATCACCACGCGCACGCTGCGGCATGCCTGGCGGAGCACGGCGAGACCGGCCCGGCGCTCGCCGTCGTGTTCGACGGGACGGGCTACGGCACCGACGGGACGCTCTGGGGCGGCGAGATCCTTCGCTGCGACCTGACCGGTTTCGAGCGGATCGCCCACCTCGACGCCGTGCCGCTGCCGGGCGGCGAGGCAGCGATCCGCGAGCCGTGGCGGGTCGCGGCAGTTCATCTCGAGCGTGCCGGACTGCCGGTGCCGTTCGAGCGCTGGCCGCTCGTCCGCCAGAGTCTGAACGTGAACGCGCCGCTCTCGTCCGGGATGGGCCGGCTGTTCGACGCGGTCGCGGCCGTCCTCGGCGTGCGCGAGGAAGTGACCTACGAGGGCCAGGCGGCGATCGAGCTCGAGCAGCTCGCGGGCGACGTGCCGGCCGATCCGTTCGACTGGAGCTTCGGCGACGGGACGGCGCTCGTCACCGTCGTCGCGCGCGATCTCGCAGCCGGCCGGCCGCGCGAGACGATCGCGGCCGCGTTCCACGAGACGGTCGCCGTGGCGGCCGCGGAGACTTGCAGGGAAGCCGCCGAGCCGCGCACGGTCGTCCTCAGCGGCGGCACCTTCCAGAACGTCCGCCTGCTCGAATCGACGCGGCGACGGCTGGAAAGCGCGGGATTCCGGGTGTTGACGCACGGCCGTGTGCCGCCGAACGACGGCGGCATCAGCTACGGCCAGGCGGCGATCGCGGCGACCCTCCTGCACAGCCGAATGTGAGGAAGCTTGCGGCGATCAGAACTTCGACTTAATGTGACCGGCCTCAGTTGCGACTGAAGTGGGGAGATCGAAAGTGGCCACGACCTCACGCGTCCAGTTCCGCCGGATCGGAGCACGAGCGCTCCTCCTCGCGGGCCTGGCCGCGATCGCGCTGACGGTCGGGCTCGCTGCGCCCGCGCACGCCTTCACGTCCAACGGTTCGTGCGCACCCGTGAGCGGCGGCCTGATCAAGTGCACGTTCACGCACGCGAACAATCCCGGAGGGTTCGTGGTTCCCCCGGGCGTGACGAGCGTCAACGTCACGTTGATCGGCGCTGCCGGCCAAGCCGGTGTCGACGGGCACTACTGCGACACGTTCCTGAACGACACCGGCGCTGGGAGCAATGGCGGAGCAGGCGGACTCGGCGCGAAGGTGAGCGGCACTCTGTCCGTCTCTCCCGGCGAGTTTCTCACCGCGGAAGCGGATCCGAAAGGAGATTTCGATCCCGAGTTCGTCGGCGGCTCCGGTGGAGGCGGCAGCGTGCTCTCCACCGGGTCGTGCGCCGACTATGCCGGGAGCGGAGGCGCGGGTGGAGGCGCCTCGTACATCTCGACGACCGTGAACGGAGACCAGCACTTCCTGGTCGTCGCCGCTGGCGGAGGTGGAGGCGGCGGAGGCGACGACACCATCAGCAACGAGGCGAGCCCTGCGGGCTGCGGTCCAGGCGCGGCCGGCGGCAACGCGGGACAGAAGGGCGGGGACCTGATCGAGTTCTACTGCACGGTCAAGCCGACAACGGCCCCCGGCGGAGGAGCCAGCGACGTCACTACGGACGGAAACGGCGGCTCCGGCTACAGCGCCGACTCCATCCTGACCGTCGGCGGCGGCGGGGGCGGCGGCGGGGGTTGGCACGGAGGCGGCGGCGGCGCGGCGGGGATCATCGGCGGCGGAGCCGGCGGCGGGGGCGGCGTGAGCCTCGTGCCGGACGGGTTCACGAGCGGCGTCTCCTCCGACCCGGCGTCGGTCACGATCTCGTACGCCGACACCAGCGCACCGACGACGAGCATCGCACTCACGGGGACGTCCCAGAACGGGTGGTACCGCGGCCTGAAGGTTCACGTCTCGATCACCGCGACCGATCAGGACAGCGACTGGACCGGCAACGACGTCGCCAAGAGACCTGCGCGATCGACCCGATCGGCTCGCCGACGTTCGCGTCGATGGGCCAGTGCGTCCTTTCGAGCTTCGACTGGGCGAACGAGGGCACCACCACGGTCTACGCGGCGAGCCAGGACTTTTCGGGGAACACCGGATCGGTGGTGTCCGCGACCTTCAAGCTCGACCAGGAATGGCCCGAAACGACGGTGTCGGTGAGCCCCTCGACCCCCAACGGCCTGAACGGCTGGTACACGGAGCCGGTCGGCATCTCGACCTCTGCCAGCGACAACCTGTCCGGCGTCGGGCAGACCCGCTGCGCCGCCGACCCGGAGAGCGCCCCTGCGAGCTACACCGCGCTGCCTTCGGGCGCGTGCGCGGTGACGAACGTGACTGGGGACGGGACGCACCACGTCTATGTCGCCAGTCAGGACGTCGCCGGCAACAACGAGCCGGTGCAGGACACGACGTTCAAGATCGACGGGACTGGCCCGAGCGACTCACCGCTGGTCAGCGGCTCGGTCGGCGACAACGGGTGGTACACGAGCGACGTCTCGCTCGCCTGGAACTGGAGCGACGCCGCCTCCGGGATCGACTCCCCCACCTGCACGACCGGAGGTTCGACGAGCGGCGAAGGCGCGGCCCTCACCATCGACGGTTCCTGTAAGGACAAGGCGGGGAACAGCAGCTCGGATTCGAAGTCGTTCAAGGTCGACAAGACCAAGCCGACGATCTCGGCGGCCGCGACAGCACCTCCGAACGGGACGAACGGCTGGTACACGAGCAACGTCACCGTCCACTTCACCTGCGCCGACAGCGTCTCCGGGATCCCGTCGGGCGGCTGTCCGGCGAACCAGACGCTGAGCACGGAGAGCTCGTCCGTGTCGTCGACCGCGGAGACCGTGAACGACAACGCCGGGAACACGAGCGACCAGAGCAACGTCGTGACGGTCAAGATCGACAAGACGGCGCCCTCGGTCGCGGTCACAGGGGTCACGAACGGCGCCCAGTACTCCTACGGCAGCGTTCCCGCCGCGGGCTGCTCGACCAGCGACGGTCTCTCCGGCGTGGCCACACAGGCGTCCGTCGCGATCACCGGCGGCTCGGGAGGCGTCGGCTCGCTCACGGCCACCTGCTCGGGCGCGGTCGACAACGCCGGCAACCAGGCGCCGCCGGTGAGCGTCAGCTACACGGTCGTGTACGACTTCGGCGGCTTCAGCGCCCCTCAGCCGAGCAGCACGGTCACCTACAAGACGGGCGCGATCCTGCACGTCGCGTTCACGCTGACGAACTCGACCGGGCAGGCGCTCGGCCCCGCGGTCGCCTCCAAGCTGGCGGGCAAGCTCACCGTCACCCTGACCGGCCCCGGCATCGCGCCGATCACCGGGCTCTGCGCGTGGAACACCTTCCCCGCGCGTTTCCAGTGCAGCCTGCAACTCGCGGGCCTGACGCAGTTCGGCAGAAGCAATCCTTACCAGCTGATCGCCTCCGAGAACCTGACCGGCACGGCAGTCCCGACACCGCAGTTCACGAACACGACCGCCGACGCGAACCCGGAGACCGTCTACTTCGAAAAGAGCAAGATCCAGCCGGCTTGGTGACAGATGGGAGCCGAGCGTGTAGGCGCTTGACTCTTTGGAAGTGAAGCGGGCGGCTCGTTGCCGAACCGCCCGCTGTGGATTCACTCCTGCGTCGGGACTTGGCTCAGCTGACCCTGCAGATCCTGTCGATTGTCAGCGTGAGCGTGACGTTTCCGGCTGTGCTACCGCTGAACAAGAAATCGCCCGCCAGCTGGTCGGTGATCGAGCCGCCAAGGGAGAAGTAGCTTTGGTGCGAGACCTTCGCCTGTTGCAGCGCGGCGAGTCCGGTCGGATTCAGCGCCAGGTGGAACGTGCCGCCGAAGCCCGTGTCCACGCTGTAGGAGCCGTACATCGTTCCCGTTCCGAGGTCGTTGTAGATCGTGGAGTTCGGGTTGTTGTGCTTCGCGGCCAGCGTGACCGGATCGGTCGAGACGTCGAAGAAACCGAGCGTCTTCGTTCCTGTGTCGCTCCCGCTGAAAGCCGGAATGTTGAGGACAGCCGATTCAACGGCGCAGGGATTCGCGTATCCGGCAAGCGAGAAGCTGAAGTAGTCGTTGCAGTAGAAGCCGTTCGCGTTGCCGGTGAAGTAGTCGTCGTTCGTGTCCGAGCTACCGAAGTTGGTGCACCAGAATCCCTGGTTGCGGGTTCCTGACGTGATCTCGTTCGATGCCGTCGAGAGCGTGTACGTGACCGTCGCCGGTGTCGTCGCACCCGCCCTCGCAGCCGTAAACGCGGCCGCCACGGAGATCAGCGCAACCAACAGGACCAACGGCCGAACAGAAGTCCGCATCCTCGTATTCCCTCCTGTTAGGGGAAGCAGGGTCGCCTGCCCCGCCATGTAACGGCCGCAACATTAATCCAGTGGGCGGGGGAGTGTCAATCACTCAATCTGGGCGGCCGGCCGCTTCGTGTGGCCCGGCTGTGGCCCGCAACCCTGGGCGTGACCTGGACGGGCACAACGCAGGCGCCCCATCTTCGGCTCTGCGTACGACCTGGAGAGAGTGGGCCGTGAAGGATTCGAACCTTCGACCTTGGGATTAAGAGTCCCCTGCTCTACCAACTGAGCTAACGGCCCGCGGGGTTTCCAGTCTAGCTTCCGAGCAGAAACGCCTGGACGGCGGCAGCCGCCTGCGGGTTGCGCTGGGTCGAGTGGCCCCAGCCGTGGATCGTGACGAGCTTTCCGTGCGGAAGGAGCCTCAGCTCGGCGCGGGGCCAGGGGAGCGGTGTCGACAGGTCGCGGTCGCCGGCGAGGATGAGCGCGGGCGCCTGGATCCTGGCGCCGGGCGGCGGTTGCGGCGTCGCCGGCGTCGGCGGCCAGTACAGGCACTGCTGCATGATCCCGTTCCCTGTGACCGTGGCTCGGCTGAACGGACCGAGCTCGCTCTTCGGCAGCCGGGCGGCATAGCGGTCGAGCGCGGCCTGCCGGCCGGCGATCGGCGCCGACGAGCTTCCCCAGGGCCAGAGCCAGTCCTCGCAGAGCGCGCTCGCATGCAGGCCCTGGCTGAGCGCAGACGCGGCCGTCGAAGCCTCGGCCGTGCGGATCGCGGCCAGCATCCCGTTCATCGGCCCGGGATTGCCGCGGCGGGCCTGGTTGAGCACCGACGGCACGTCGAAGGCGGCCCGGTACGTCGGGTCGAACACGCTGTAGCGGGCGACGACGGCGGCCAGGTCGGCGGCGCAGCTTCCGCACACGTTCCGGAGCACCTGGGTGACACGCGGGAACGCCTGCGTCTCGAGCTGCCCGCTCGCGGCATGCGGGACGACCGAGTCGAGCACGAGCTTGGAGACGTGGCCCGGGTAGGCGAGCGCGTACCTCTCGGCGGTGTACGTCCCGTACGAGGTGCCGTCGAGCACCCAGCGGCCGGCGCCGAGCGCGCGGCGGAGCGCGTCGAGGTCGCGCACGACGTCGTCCGTGCCGAAGAACTGCCGGTTCGGGCCGATCTTCGCCGCACATGCCCGGACGGCGGCCGCGGTCGGCGGCTGGAGGTCGGAGAAGCCCATCTCCCGCTGGAGCTCAGGGCAATCGAGCGCGCCGCCGCCGGTCCCGCGCTGGTCGACCATCACGACCCGGTACTTCGCGCCCAGGCCCGTGTGCGCCGCCGTTCGCGAGATGTACGGCACACCGGGCTGACCGGGCCCGCCGGTGAGGACGAGCAGCACGCCGCGCGGCCCGCTCGGCCCGGACGCGACCGCGAGGTCGAGCGTTCCGTTGACGTGACCGGACCAGTCGAGCGGCACGCGCAACGTCGAGCAGGTGAACCCGGCCTGGCCGGGGCAGTCGTGTGAGCCGAGAAGCCGCGGAGGGGACGCGCCTGCGCCGAGGCTGAGAACGCCGAGGGTCAGGCAGCAGAGGCAGACCGCGAGCAATCTCATCTTTAGGCTGAGACGCTATGCGCGTCCTGTCTGTTGTGGGCAACCGGCCGCAGTTCATCAAGTCCGCCCCGCTCTCGGCCGCGCTCCGTGACGCGAGGATCGAGGAGACCGTCGTCCACACGGGCCAGCACTACGACCGCGAGCTGTCGCAGGTCTTCTTCGACGAACTCGGTCTTGCCTCGCCGCGAAACCTCGACCTGCGCACCGCCGAGGTCACCGAGATGGAGCCGCGGCTCGAGGCGGCGATCCGCGAGGCGGCGCCCGACGCAGTCCTGGTCTTCGGCGACACGAACTCGACCCTCGCGGGCGCGCGCGCAGCCGCCGCGGCCGGGCTCCCCGTCGCGCACGTCGAGGCGGGACTCCGAAGCGGCGACCTGTCGATGCCCGAGGAGCACAACCGGATCGAGGTAGACCGCATCGCCGCGATCCTCTTCTGCCCCGACAAGCGCAGCGCCGAGACGCTCCGCCACGAGCGCGTTCCCGGCCGGATCCAGATCGTCGGCGACGTGATGCGGGACGCGCTCGACCTGTTCCTGCCGCTCGCCCGCGGCCGCGGGCCGGCGATCGGCGAGCCCTACTCCGTGCTGACGCTTCACCGCCAGGCAAACACCGAGCCCGAGCAACTCGCGCGGCTGATCTCGGCGGTGAACGCGACCGGCTCGACGTTCGTCTTTCCTCTGCATCCGCGGACGCGGAAGGTGCTGGACGAGCACGGCATCGACCTCTCCCGGGCGGTGATCGCCGTCGATCCGCTCGGTTACCTGGAGATGCTCGACCTCCTGGCCGGCTCGACCACGATCGTGACCGATTCGGGAGGGCTGCAGAAGGAGGCCTACTGGCTGCGGATCCCGTGCGTCACGCTCAGGCCGTCGACGGAATGGGTCGATACGGTCACGGTGGGCGCGAACACGCTGATCGACCCTGCCGACCCCAGCGGGCTCGGCGCGGCTTTGCGCGACGCAACGTTCCCCGAGGAAGCGCCGCCCCTCTACGGCGACGGTCACGCCTCCGAGAAGGTCGCGGCCGCTCTCCTCGCTAGCCTGGGCCGGTCATGACGCGGGTGGCCATCGTGGGGGCGGGCTATGTCGGCCTGCCGTTGGCGCAGGTCTTCGCCGAGGGCGGAAACGAGGTGCTGCTCGTCGACGTGGAGCGGCGCATCGTGGACGGCGTCAACCGCGGCGAGAGCCACATCGAGGACGTTCCCTCCGAGGCGCTCAAGCCGCTCGTCGAGGACGGAAAGATCCGCGCGTCGAGCCGCTACGACGACCTCCGCGACGCCGACGCCATCCTGATCGCGCTCGCGACGCCGCTGACGAAGCAGCGCGAGCCCGACCTCTCGATCGTCACCGCGGCCGTGCGCGACATCGCCGAGCGCCTGCAGAAGGGCCAGCTCGTCGTTCTCGAGTCGACCACCTACCCTGGAACGACCCGCGACGTCGTGAAGCCGCTGCTCGAGGAAATCTCCGGCCTCGAGGCCGGCGTGGACTTCAACCTCGCGTTCTCGCCCGAGCGCGTCGACCCCGGCAACGAGCACTGGTCGACAAAGACGGTGCCGAAGATCGTCGGCGGGATCACGGAGGAATGCACGCGCCGCGCCGCCGAGCTCTACGGATCGGTCGTCGACACCGTCCACCCCGTCTCGTCGCCCGAGGCGGCCGAGCTGACGAAGCTGCTCGAGAACATCTTCCGCTCGGTGAACATCGCGCTCGTCAACGAGCTGGCGCAGCTCTGCGAGCGGATGGGCATCGACGTCTGGGAGGTCGTGGACGCGGCGGCGACGAAGCCGTTCGGGTTCATGAGCTTCAAGCCCGGCCCCGGCCTCGGCGGCCACTGCATCCCTGTCGACCCCTTCTACCTGACCTGGAAGGCGCGCGAGTTCGGCTTCTACACCGAGTTCATCGAGCTCGCCGGCAAGGTCAACGAGGGCATGCCCTACTACTGCCGCTCGCTGATCTCGCAGGCGCTCAACCACGGCGCGCACAAGTCGCTGAGCGGCTCGAAGGTCCTCGTCCTCGGCGTCGCCTACAAGTCGGACATCTCCGACGTGCGCGAGTCGCCGGCGCTGAAGGTGATCGAGCTGCTCGAGAACGCCGGCGCCGACGTCTCCTACCACGACCCGCACGTGCCGTCGCTGAACGGGAAGAAATCGGTCGCGCTCGAGCCGGCCGAGTACGACTGCGTCGCGATCCTCACCGCGCACAGCTCCGTCGACCACGCACAGGTCGTGCGCGACGCGAAGGTCGTCGTCGACTTCCGCAACGCCACCGGCGACGCGGGCCGCGACGATCCCAAGGTCTGGAAGCTGTGACGCGCGTCGCCGTCGTCGGCCTCGGCTACTGGGGGCCGAACCTGGCGCGCAACTTCGACCAGCTCGGCGACCTGGCCTGGATCTGCGACGCCGACCCGGGGCACCTGTCGACCTTCGCGGCCCGGTATCCGCAGGCCGGGGCCACGGGGGACTACGAGGATGTGCTCGCCGACGACTCGCTGGACGCCGTCGTCGTGGCTACACCCGTTCCGACCCACTACGAGCTGGCCCGGAAGGCGCTCGAGGCCGGCAAGCACGTGCTCGTGGAGAAACCGCCCGCGATGCGGGGCGAGGAGATGGACGAGCTCGTGCGGCTGGCAGGCGAGCACGACCTCGTCTGCATGCCCGGCCACCTGCTCCTCTACCACCCCGGCGTGCAGAAGCTGAAGGAGCTGGTCGACGGCGGAGCGCTCGGCGACGTGCTCTGCGTCTACGGGAACCGGCAGAACCTCGGGATCATCCGCAAGGACGAGAACGCACTCTGGTCGCTCGGCGTCCACGACCTCTCCGTGATCCTCTACCTCCTCGGCGAGGAACCGGAGGACGTGGTCGCCCACGGCCGCGACTTCCTCACGCCGGGCGTCGAGGATGTGGTGTTCTGCTATCTCCGCTTCCCGTCCGGGAAGATCGCGCACATGCACCTGTCCTGGCTCGACCCGCACAAGATGCGGAAGATCACCGTCGTCGGGACGGAGAAGATGGTCGTGTTCGACGACATGGAGCTCGAGCGGAAGGTGACCGTGTACGAGAAGGGCCCGTGGCAGCGCGCCGAGAGCTACGGCGAGTGGCAGACGCGCTCGGGCGACATCACGATCCCGAAGATCCCGACCGACGAGCCGCTGCGGCTCGAGTGCGAGCACTTCCTCGCGCTCGTGCGCGGCGAGGCCGGCGACCGCCAGCGGGTCGCGCGCGACGGCGCGATGGTCGTCCGCGCGCTCGAGCGCCTCACGGAGTCGCTTGGCAGCCGCTGACGTCGCGCCGGGCACGGTTCTCGGCGAGGGCGTCGTCGTGCACGACGGCGCGATCGTCGGCAAGCAGCCCGTGCTCTCGCCGCGCTCGACCGCGTCGCGCGAACCGCTCGCACCGGCGGAACTGGGAGACGGTTGCGTGATCGCGCAGGGCGCAACGGTCTTCGCCGGCTCGAAGCTCGGCGAGCGCGTGCTCCTCGGCGACGGCGCATGCGTGCGCGAGCGCTGCGTGATCGGCGACGACGTCGTGATCGGCCACGGCTCGCTGGTCGAGAACGACACTGCGATCGGCGCGCGCACGAAGATCCAGGCGCAGGCCTACGTCACCGCCTACTCGACGCTGGAGGAGGACGTCTTCATCGCTCCCTGTGTCGTGACGACGAACGACAACTTCATGGGCCGAACCGAGAAGCGTCACGCGCTGCGGAAGGGCCCGACGATCCGCCGCGGCGCGCGCATCGGCGGCGGCGCGGTGCTGCTGCCCGGGATCGAGGTCGGCGAAGAGGCGTTCGTGGGCGCAGGCGCGGTCGTCACGAAGGACGTTCCGGCCCGCGCGGTCGTCGTCGGCAACCCCGCGCGTGTGCTCCGCGGCGTGCCGGAAGACGAGCTACTCGGCTAGCTCGCGGCCGACAGCACGGATCGACTCCTCCGTGATCGGACGAAGGATGCAGATCGCCTCGTCCGCCCCGGCCTCGGCCAGCGCGTCCAGATGGGCGCGAAGCCCGTCGAGCGGGACCGGCGCCGAGCGCCTGTCCGAGTGCGGACGCTTGACCGCGTCCGGGTCGAGCTCGACCAGGACGGCGGTGCTGCGCTTGATCTCCGCCGGGTCGCGGCCCGCGCGCTCCGCGGCTGCCGTGACGTTGGCGTTGAGCTCGGCGAAGCCCTCGATCGTGTTGCCGTAGCGGTCGTACCACGTGTTCCACCAGTCGACGTGCGGGAGCGCGATCGACAGCATCCGCGGGCCGTTCGAGCCGATCATCAGCGGGATCCGCCGCTCGGGCGGCGGCATCAGCACCAAGTCCTCGGCCGACCAGTAGCGCCCGGCCATCTGTATCCGCTCGGAGGCGAGCATCCGGCGGATGATCGAGAACGACTCCTCGAACCGCGACACGCGATGGTCGTACGGCAGGCCGAACGCGCGGTACTCGGTCTCGTTCCAGCCGGCGCCGAGGCCGAGGATCAGCCGGCCGCGCGAGACGTCGTCGACCGTCGCGGCCATCTTCGCGATCAGGCCCGGCGGATGGAAGGACGTGCACGCGACGAGCGGCCCGATCGTCGCGCGCTCGGTGACGGCCGCGATTGCCGCCAACAGCGTCCAGACCTCCTGCGGCCCGCGCTCCTCGCGCCCGTCGCCGCGGTAGAGCAGGTGGTCGCCGAGCCAGATCGACTCGAAGCCGGACTCCTCGGCCGCGCGGGCCATGGCCAGGTACTCCGGCCAGCGGACGACGCGCTCCGCCTCCGGGAGCTGGACGCCGATCTTCACGACTCGGCCGCGACCTCGACTGGCTCCGAGAACAACCGCCGGTCGTCGGACGTCAGACAGCGGCCGGTCGCGAGCTCGAACTGCCAGCCGTGCAGAGTGCAGGTGAGGATCCCGTCCTCGACGACGCCGAACCGCGCCAGGTCGGCCTTCAGGTGGGGGCAGCGGCGTTGGATGCGGTATCCGGCGCACTCGAAGAACTCGCGCTCGGGCAGCTGCTCGGAGTAGCAGCCCTCGGCGTACTCGATCCGCTCGGCCGACAGGCACTTGAAGAAGCTGTAGAGGTACTCATTGTACGAGCCGCGCCGCTCGGCCTCGAAGCGGCAGGAGAGGAAGAGCCGGTTCACCCAGTCCTCGTCGTGGTCGAGGATCAGCTGCTCCACGAGCGCAGGGTCGATCCAGAAGCGGTACTCGCACTCGTCGCCCTCCCAGGCGTAGACGCGCCGTGTCCAGAAGTCCAGGACGACCTGGGGATCGCCCAGGTCGAGGAGGACGCGGCCGTTGATCGCCGCGGCGGTGCGGTCGGCGAGGTCGAGCACGGGCTCGAACCACTCGCGGAGCTCGGCGAGGATGTCGACCTGCCCGCGCGGCCAGGACGCCTTCTCGGCCTCGATCCGGGGCCGCATCCGCTCCCGGAACGTATCGAGATACGCGCGCTTGTCCCCGAAGATCGTGTCCGGGTCGACCGGGTGCTCTACCTCCATCCAGCCGGGCTCGATCGTCGCGACCGAGCCCGGGAGCATGAGCCGCCCGTTGTCCTGGCCCTGCGAGCGCATGTACTCGAGGTAAACGAGCTGGTCGGGAAAGACGTTAGACGGGTCGTCGCCGAAGTCGTTGAAGCCAAAGAGGTCGTCGTCGAGGAAGCAGGGCGGGCCGGCCATCGGGACGATCCAGTCCGGAGCGACCTGCCGCGAGTAGCGAAGCGACCGCGCCATCTGCGTCTCGCGCTTCTTGCGGCCGAGCGCCGACTTCATCTGATCGGGGAAGCGGTAGACCATCGGGTACCAGATCGCCCCCGAGAACTGGACGAAGTGCGCGTCGAAGTGCCCGAACGCGTGGGCGCCGTCGAGGTCGACGGGCCGCGCGTCGTTCTGGTCGAAGATCCGCGTCTCGCCGTCGTCGATCGCCAGAGCGGAGTCGCCGAGCGGCCCGTCCGCGGGGAAGATCGTGCAGACGGTCATCACGCGGAGCCCGTCGAGTTCGAGCGGCACGTTCGTCTTCGTCTCGACGAAGCGGGTGAAGCCGAGCGCCTCGAGCTCGCGGTGGACGAGATCGAGCGGGTGGTCCGGAAGAATCACGGTCGCGTCCTTCGAGACGTGGTCGCGAAGGAAGTCGCGGTCGAGATGATCGCGGTGGACGTGCGAGACGTAGAGGTAGTCGGGGCTCGCGAACTCGTGGAAGTTGAGCTCCTGGTTGGACGGGAACGGCACCCAGGAGGCGAAGTACGCCGGGTTGAACCACGGGTCGCAGAGGATCGAGCCGTGGCGCGTCTCGACGTAGAGGCCCGCGTGGCCGAGGAAGCTCACCTTCACGCCGTCTACGCTAGCGGCGTCGATGGACTGCCGTGACCGCTTCGCCGTCTGGCTCGTCGAGCTCGTGCTCGAGCCGGTCCGCGCGCTGCGAAACGGCACGGCGGGCCCGGTCGTGGTGCGCACGGCGCTCGGGGAGCGGCGTTTCGACGTGACGATTTCGCGCGACGGCGACGAGTATCGGTGGAGCCTCGCCGAGGTCGGCGGGCCGCTGCGGGACGCCGGCCCGGCGGGATTGCCCGACCCCGAAGATGCGTTCTGGGCAGCGTGGGAGACGATCGAGGCAGCGGCTTGAACATCGCAATCGTCCTCTTCGACGGCGCCGAGGAGCTCGACTGGGCGGGGCCGTGGGAAGTGCTCGCCGCGTGGTCGCGGATGTGGCCGGACGACGGCGTCTCCGTCTACACCGTGGCGGACTCGCTCGAGGCGGTGACCTGCGCCAAGGGCCTGCGCGTGCTGCCCGAGCACACGTGGGAGTCGGCGCCGCCGCCTGACGTCGTCCTGTGGCCGGGCGGCATGGGCACGCGTGCCCAGCTCGGCGTCGAGGCGATCCGGGAGCGCATCCGGGCCTTCCGCGACTCGGGCGCCCTGATGACGAGCGTCTGCACGGGCGCGCTCGTGTATGCGGATTCGGGGCTGCTGGACGGGCGCCGCGCGACGACGTACTGGAACGCGCTCGGCCTGCTGGCCGAGCTCGGGACGGACATCGAAGTAGACGGCGAATCCCGGTTCGTCGACGAGGGCGACGTCATCACGGCGGCAGGGGTGTCTGCCGGCATCGACATGGCGCTCCACCTCGTCAGGCGCCTGCACTCCGAGGACAGGGCCCGCGAGGTCAGGCGCTACATCCAGTACGACCCGGACCCACCGGTCTAGTCCCGACCGGGCGCGGACGCGGGGTCAGACACCGAATCTGTCAATTCGCACTTCGAGCCACGGCCGAAGGGGTCAGGCTGTGCGGCGGAAGGCCGCGGCGATCTCGGCCGTGTCCGCACCCCCGGCCGAGCGGAGCCCGTAGACACCGACGCGGTCGAGAATCCCGTCGTAGCGGACGCGGATCTGGCGCCACGCGTCGTCCCAGTCGTCCGCGAGCACCGCGAACTCCGCCAGCACCTCGTCGTCGATCGCGGCGCCCATCGCCGCGAATTCGCCGCGCGCCATCAGGTCGTGCAGCTTCTCCTGCAGCCCGTCCCAGCCGTGCGACTCGAAGACGGGCCGATACGTCGGCGTCGAGCCGTAGAACGCGATCTGCATCCGTACCTCGTCCGCCGCACCGCCGAGGACGACGAAGACGCCGCTCGCCAGCGTCACCTCGGAGCGGCGCGCCCCCAGAGCGGGCAGCGCCACCTCCCGCAGGTACCGCGCGGTGTGAAAGACGTGCACGTGGATGCCGTCGGCGACCTCGCCCGCGAGCCGGTACATCGTCGGCGTGACCGCCGCCAGCCAGATCGGCGGCCGCGGCCAGTCGATCGGCCCCGGATCGAAGAACGGCGTCATCAGATCATGGCGGTAGTACTCGCCGCGAAATCGCAAGGGGTGCTCCCCGGAGAACGCGCCCCAGATGTGCCGCAGCGCCTCCACGAGCTCACGCAGCCGCGGCGCCGGCGCCTCCCACGGGACCGAGAACCGGCGGACGTTGTGCGCGCGCACCTGCGTCCCGAGCCCGAGCACGAAGCGCCCCCGGCTCGCCCGCTGCAGGTCCCACGAGGCCATGGCCGTCACCATCGGCGAACGCGTGAACGCCGTCGCGATCGCCGTCCCCAGCGTCACGCGCGAGGTCGAGACCGCGGCCGAGGCGAGCGGCAGGAAGGGGTCGTGCTGCGTCTCGGCGGTCCAGACGCCGTCGTATCCGGCCGCCTCGAGCTCAGCGGCGAGCGCCGCGCCCGCGGCCGGGTCGCAGGCGATCGTGGCGTCCAGCTGCACGGCGCGATTCTCTACTGCGTCTTCGCGACGTGCAGCGTGTACGCCCCCGCCCCCGGCGACGTGTCCTCGACCTCGACGTCGTACCAGCCGGACACGGTCGCGCGGTACTGGAAGCTCTGGGTCGGCGCGGCGTGCAGCGACTGGAACACCCGCTGCCGGGAGACGAGCGACGACGTGCCCGAGACGTGCAGCGTCCCGGGCTTCCAGAGGACGAGCTGCAGACCCCGGACGCCCGGCCCGTGGAGGCCCACCGACAGCTTCCTACCCACGCTCATCCGCACCGAGTAGACGTCCACCGGGTCGTCCCAGAAGTCGATCGTCGCGTGGACGGCGGAGGCGCGGCCCCACAGCCTCGGCGCCTGCCGGCCTGCGTCGTCGTTCGGCTCCATGCTGTCCGCGGGGGGGACCGCACCCGCCGACACGTTCTGCAGCGCGGCCGCGATGTCCAGGCTCCCACGGCCCGAGAGCACGTCGCGCCCGATCGCGCAGTGCGGGCAGCCGGTGGCGGGCGTGACGTCGTCGGCCGAGCGCTCGATGAGCGTCGAGACCTGGTCGGGGGTCAGCGAGGGATCGACGGCGAGGAGCAGCGCCGCCGCGGCCGTGACCTGCGGCGCGGCGAAGGACGTGCCGGCCCCGTCCCGGTAGTCGTGGCCCGCGCAGTCCGAGTACCCCTGGTCCGTGCAGCCCGGCCGCTGGGCCGTGAGCGCGCGCGGAAAGGTCGAGAGGATCCCGACGCCGGGCGCGACGAGGTCGACGAAGGCCGAGTCGCGGTTCGAGAACGGCGGCACGTTCCCGTCCTGCCCGAACGCGCCCACGCCGAGCACGTGGGGAAGTGCGGACGGCCAGTCCGCGTACAGCCACGGCGTCGACGGCGAGTCGTCGCCGTTGCCGACCGCCGCGACGACGAGAACGCCGTGCTGGGTCGCGTACCTGATCGCCGACGCCTCGGTAGCCGAGTACGTGTCGAGCGCCGGGTCGAGCGGGTCGCGCGTAGCGCCGAGGCTCAGGTTGATCACCCGCGCCCCGTGGTCGACCTCCCAGCGGATCGCCTGCGCCTCCACGCCCGGGTCGATCGTCTGGTCGGCGCCGACGACCTTGGCGACGATCAGCTTGGCCGGAAAGGCGATGCCGGCGATCCCCTGTGCGTTTCCGGTCGCGGCGGCGATCTCGCCGGCGACGAAGGTGCCGTGGCCGACCTCGTCGTCTGCCGAGCCGCCGACGAAGCTCCGCGCGAGAGCGATCCGGCCGGCGAATTCCGGATGGCTCTGGTCGATCCCCGTGTCGACGATGCCGACGAGCACGGGGGAGAGCGTCGTCGGCAAGCTGGGCCAGAAGTCGAAGGCGTGGTCGCGCGCGAGGTACCACTGCTGCGCGGCCAGCGGATCGTTCGGCGTGAACGCGCCCCCGAGCGGACGGCGCCCGTAGGAGCTCACGGTCGCGCTCTGCAGCCGCCGCGCCCCCTGCACCTGGACGGAAAGGGTCTGCCCTTTCACGCCGGGTGCCGACAGCCGATACAGCGTCGTCTGCTGCGGCGTCACGGAGATGGAGAACGAGCCGTCCGGCTGGAGGGCCAGAGCCGGCCCGGGCGACCAGACGCCGCCGCCCGTCGACTGCTCCAGCGCGACCGGCCCTTTCACCGCCCGCACCTTTCCGGTCAGCTCGACGGCGGCACCGGCCGCGACGGACCCGGCCGGGCGCGACAACGACAGCAGCCCGATCGTCACGTACGTCGAGCGGAGGTTCAGCGAGCCGCGGAGATAGCCGGCGCCGATCGCCTTCTGCGTCCCGTTCGCGATGGTGAGCACGAGTTGGCGCGCATGCGCGTTCGCGGGCACGGTCGTGATGTCGGTGATTCCCGCGACGTGGAACGCTTTCGACACCTGCGCGCCGGTGAAGACGACCGGGCCCCAGTTGTGCCACGGCGACGCGCTGTCGTACGGATCCGCGTGCTGGACGAGGTACGGGATCGGCTTCGCGCCCGGCACGAGGTCGGTGATCGCCGTCGTCCGGCCGCCCGAGGACGACGAGAAGAACGTCGTCGCGACCTGGCCGTTGTAGAAGAGCACCTGCCCCTTCGTCGCCGTGACCGCCGCCACGCCGGTCGGCGTCTCGCCCTGGATGCCGTTGTAGACCTGGCTGCGCTCGTCCGTGTAGAGCAGCTTCCCGGCGCCGAGCGTCGCCACCGCGTACGAGCGGGAGGCGACTGCCTGTGCCTGGAGCGCGGCCGCCGGCCAGTCCTGCGGGCTCTCCCCCGTCACGACGCCTCTCACGTAGTTGTCCAGCGAGAGCACGTCCACGACCTGGAGGTGCGAGCCGACGACCTGGAGCTGGATCTGCCCGCGGTACGGCCTCTTGTAGGAGAGGGGCGCCTTGCCGGGCATCAGCGTCAGCGGGCCCGTGAGGGTCTGCGCCGGCGTCGCCGGGTCGAGCTGCACGGACAGCGACGGGTCGACGGTGAGCTGGTCGGACGTGATGTCGTGGACGGCCCCGGTCGCGTCCTTGAGCTTGAAGGGGGCCGCCGAGGAGACGGTGACCTTCCCGGCCGTCTCGGCGAGCACGACGCGGACGAGCCTGACCGGCGTCTGTCCGAGCTGCGTGCCCGGATAGTAGAAGCTGAGGATCTTGTCGTACGACAGGCCCTTGACGGCCGCGCCGTACGCGCCCCACTGGCCCATCCCGACACCGTGGCCGTAGCCGTGGCCGCGGATCACGAACGTCGCCGACGTGACCGGCTCGGCCTGCCGCGCCTGCTTTTGCGCCGCGACGGCTGCGCCGACGACGGCAAGGGAGAACGCGAACGCGAGGAGGGCGAGGCGGCAGCGCATGTGGAGAGGCCGAGGGGCGGCGGCCACCGAGGGTAGCGGAGATCTCCGCTGGACCAGGAACGTTTTACGCGAGCCGCGCGGCGTACTGGCGCTCGTAGTACTCGCGATACTCGCCGGACTTGATCGGCTCCCACCAGTCGCGGCGGGAGCGGTACCAGTCGACCGTCTCCGTCAGGCCGGTCTCGCCGAACGAGTGCCGCGGCGTCCAGCCGATCGAGCGCAGCTTGGAGTCGTCGAGCGCGTAGCGGCGGTCGTGACCGGCGCGGTCCTCGACGTGGCGGATCAGGCCCGGGTCGGCGCCCGTCAGCTCGACGATCCGGTTCGTGACCTCGATGTTCTCGAACTCCTCGCCGCCGACGTTGTAGACCTCGCCCGGCTCGCCCTCGCGGAGGACCAGCTCGACGGCCGTACAATGGTCGTCTGCGTGGAGCCACTCGCGCACCTGCTTGCCGTCCCCGTAGACCGGCAGGGCGAGGCCGTCGAGCGCATTCGTGACGAAGAGCGGGATCAGCTTCTCCGGGTACTGGTGCGAGCCGTAGGTGTTGGCGCCGCGCGTGATCGACGCGCGAACGCCGTACGTGCGCGCGTAGGCGAGCACCTGCAGGTCGCCCGCGGCCTTGGCCGCCGCGTACGGGCTCGACGGGCGGAGCGGGTCGTCTTCGCGCGAGCGGCCGCCTGCCTCCAGGTCGCCGTAGACCTCGTCGGTCGACACCTGGACGTAGCGCGCACCGGAAGCCCGCGTCCACTCGAGCAGCGTCTGCGTCCCGAGCACCTCGGTATGGATGAACTCGCGGGGGTCGAGGATCGACCGGTCGACGTGAGTCTCGGCGGCGAAGTTGACCGCGGCCTCGCAGCCTGCGCCGGCCGTCTCGACGGCGGCAGGATCGGCGATGTCGCCGTGGTGGAACTCGTGCGGCACGCCTTCGAGGTTGGCCGGGTTACCCGCATACGTGAGCCGGTCGAGGACGACGACCTCGTCGCCCTGCGCAGCCAGCCGCCTGACGAAGTGCGAGCCGATGAACCCGGCCCCGCCGGTGACGAGCACGCGCATGCGCCTAGGTTAGTCCCGGATTCGGGCGAGGCAGTCGCGGAGGCCGTCGCGCCAGTGCGGAAGCCGCGGCGTGTCCGGATTCTCGCTGCGGAGAACGGAGTACGCGGGACGAGGAGCCGGGCGGCCGAGCTCCTCGGTCGTGATCCGGCGGACGCGGCAGTCGAGCACCGCCTCCTCGAAGATCGCCTCCGCGAAGTCGGCCCAGGTGCAGTCGCCGTCGGCGGCGACGTGGTACAGGCCGAAGGGCAGCTCGACGATCCGCTTCGTCGCCTCGGCGAGGTGCCCGACGTAGGTCGGCGAGCCGCGCTGGTCGTCCACGACCGCGACCTCTTCGCGTTCGGCGCCGAGCCGCAGCATCGTTCGGAGGAAGTTGTGCCCGGTCGGCCCGAAGAGCCAGGACGAGCGGACGACCCACCCGTCCCGCACCTCGCGCTCCCCCTCGAGCTTCGTCCGGCCGTAGACGGACTGCGGATTCGTCGGGTCGGACTCGACGTACGGCTCACGCTTCCGGCCGTCGAAGACGTAATCGGTCGAGTAGGCGACGACAGGCACGCCGAGCGACACGACGTTCCGTGTCCCGAGCACGTTCACGGCCTCGGCGCCTTCAGGGTCGCCCTCCGCGCCGTCCACGTCGGTCCAGGCCGCCGCGTGCAGGACTACGTAACAGTCTGTTACTTGGCTCGGAGGCGGCTCGTGCACGTCCCAGTCCGCGTGCGTGAGCCCGAGCGCACCCGGGAACGCTTCCAGCAGCGCCTGACCGAGCTGACCGCCCGCGCCCGTTACGACGACGCGTCGCGCGCTGACAGGATCGGTGTCCGGGTGCTCCACAGGTCGGCGACGCGCGGGTCGTCCCACGGGATCTCGTGCTCGTCGGGGTCGCCCGGGTCGTACTCCTCGGTGACGTGGTAGCAGACGAGCGCGTCGGTCAGCGCCTCGAAGCCGTGGCCGTGCCGGCCGGGGACGTACAGCGCGACCGGGTTGTCGTCGCCGATGTCCTCCGTGAACGTCTCGCCGGACCGGCGGTCGAGGACGACGACGCGGATCGTCCCGTCGATGCAGATGAACAGGTCGTCCTGGCCCCGCTCGTGGTAGTGCAGGCCGCGGATCGTGCCGCGCCGCGACCACGAGATGTTCGTCTGCCGTGTCGGCTTGGGGAGCCTCGACTCGCGGCGAAGCTCCATGAACCAGCCGCGCTCGTCCTCGAAGCGGCGCAACGGCAGCCGGATCAGCCCGTCGATCACTTGTTGGCGCCGTTTTTGCGGACGAAGTCGTTGACGGCGTAGTAGACGTCGATCGACTCGCCGGCGTCGCCCCAGAACCCCTCGATCACGTCGTACTCCATCGCGCCCTGCTCGACGTACCAGTTGTTCACGTCCGAGATCTCGAGCTCGCCGCGCCCGGACGGCTGGAGGGACGGCAGCACGTCCCAGACGGCGCCGTCGTAGAAGTACACGCCGGTGACGGCGAACTTCGACGGCGGCTCGGCCGGCTTCTCGACCACGCGGACGAGACGACCGTCGTCACCGAGCTCGGGCACGCCCAGGTGCCGGAGGTGCTCGGGATCGTCCTCGCGGGCGAGCAGGATCCGCCCGCCGTACTCCTGGCCGCGGAACCGCTCGACCGACGGCCGCAGCGACCGCTCGAAGACGTTGTCCGCGAGCATGACGACGCAGCGCTCGCGCTCGACGAAGTGCTCCGCGAGCCCGAGCGCCTCGGCGATCCCGCCCGGCTTCTCCTGGTAGGCGTAGAGCAGCCGGTCGCAGCCGTACTCGCGGCCGTTGCCGAGCAGGCGCAGGAACTCCCCGGCGTGCGTCCCGCCCGTGACGACCATGATCTCGTCGATACCCGAGCCGACGAGTGCCTCGATTGCGTACTCGATCATCGGCCGGTCGTAGATCGGCAACAGATGCTTGTTGGTGATGCGCGTGAGCGGGTCGAGACGCGAGCCCGTTCCGCCGGCCAGGACGACGCCCTTCACGCGCCAGATGCTACTTCCGGCGCCAACTGTCGTACGCTCCGACCGTGAGCGAGCTCCCGTCCGGGACCGTCACCTTCCTGTTCACCGACCTGGAGGGATCGACGCGGCTGCTCAAGGAGCTCGGCCGGGACGGCTACCACGAGATCCTCGACGAGCACCAGCGGATGCTGCGGGCGGCGTTCGAAGCTCACGGCGGGCGCATCGTCGACACGCAGGGGGATTCGTTCTTCGTCGCCTTCCGCACCGCCGCGGACGCGGTCGCCGCCGCCGTGGACGCTCAGCGCGACCTGGCGGCGGCCCGATGGCCGGACGGCGTAGCCGTCAAGGTGCGCATGGGCCTGCACACGGGTGAGCCGAAGGTCGGCGGCGAGCGCTACGTCGGCATCGGCGTCCACCGCGCGGCGCGCATCGGCGCCTGCGGACACGGCGGCCAGGTCCTGCTCTCGTCGACGACGAGGGAGCTCGCGGAAGAAGAGCTCCCGCCGGGTGTGTCGATCCGCGACCTGGGCTTGCGGCGACTGAAGGACATCGACCAGCCGCAGCACATCTACCAACTCGACGTCGACGGCCTGCAGAGCAAGTTCGCCGAGCTGAACACCCTCGACGTTGCCCTCCGCCGGAAGAAGCGGCGGATGTACGCGGGCTCTGCGCTGATCGGCGTGCTCGCCGCTGCAATCGCGGTGCCGGTGTTCGCGTTCGCGCAGGGCGCGTCGAGCCGCGGGGTGGTCACGCAAGGGAACGCCGTCGCCGTGATCGACCCCGCCTCGAACAGCGTCACGAACGACATCCCCGTCGGCGCGCGGCCTGGAAGCATCGCCGCGGGATCGGGCTCGATCTGGGTCGCGAACCTCGACGACCAGACCGTCTCGCGCATCGACCCCGGAACGGCCGCGGTCGTCCGCACCTTCCCGGTGAGCGACACGCCGACCGGTCTCGCCGCCTCGCGAAGGGCCGTCTGGGTCGTCGGCTCCGTTGCAGGCGCGACCGACGTCAGCGTCCGTCGAATCGATCCCCAGTACGAAACGGTCACCCGCACGGCCGTCGTCCCCGACGCAATCGCCGGCGGCTCCGGCTCTGCCGCCGCACTCGGCGACACCCTCTGGGTCGCGCCGGACGGCGGATTGCTGACGCGCGTCGACACGGCGAGCGGCAGTCCGGAGTCGACGATCGACCCGAATTCCGGCACGTCCGCGATCGCCCTCGACCCGTCGGCGACCTGGATCACCGACACCTACGCGAACACGGTCACGCGCATCGACTCGACGGGCCTGCTCGACGCCATCCCGGTCGGCAACCAGCCGTCGGGGATCGCGATCGGCGACAGCGGGATCTGGATCGCGGACGCCCTCGACGACACCGTCGTCCGGATCGATCCGGGCACGCGCGCGCCGACGACGACGATTCCCGTCGGGTCGCGCCCGAGTGGTGTCGCCGTCGGCGCGGGCGCTGTGTGGGTCGCGAACAGCGGCGACGGCACCGTCACCCGTATCGATCCTCGGTCACCCGGGAAGCCGGTGACGATCCGCGTCGGAGGTAGCCCACAGAGCCTGGTGTTCTCTCGGGGCAAGGTCTGGGTCACAGTCGACGAGGCACTCGCGACCCTGTCCCAGGCCGGCGGCACGCTGAGGCTTGCAAGCCCCCCGGGGACGCTCGACCACGTGGACCCCGCGATCGCCTTCTACAGCTCGTCGTGGCAGGTGCTCGACGCGACCTGTGCCAAGCTCCTCAACTACCCGGACAAGCCCTCACCGGCAGGGTCGCGACTCGAGCCCGAGGTCGCCCAGTCGCTGCCCACGCGTTCGGCCGACGGAAAGACCTACACGTTCACCATCCGCCACGGGTTCCGCTTCTCGCAGCCGTCCGGCGCACCGGTCACCGCCGGGACGTTCAGGTACTCGATCGAGCGGACGCTGAGCCCGAAGTTGAAGAGCCCGGCCCAGTCCTACGCTGCGGACATCGTAGGCGCGAAGGCCTACATGACCGGGCACGCAGCACACATCAGCGGCATCTCCGTCCACGGCAACACGCTCACGGTGCGCCTCCTGAGCCCCGCGGCCGATCTGCCGGCCCGTCTCGCTCTCCCCTTCTTCTGCGCCGTCCCGACAGGAACTCCGGTCGACCCCAACGGCGTCCGGGCCATCCCGTCGGCGGGCCCGTACTACGTCGCGTCCTACACGCCCGACCAGGGCATCGACCTCGAGCGGAACACCAACTACCGGGGACCCAGGCCGCACCATTTCAACCGCATCGAGATCACCTTCGGCCCGTCTCCGAGCCAGGTCGACGAGCAGGTCGAAGCAGGGTCGATCGACTACACCTTCACAGGGCCGGCCCCGACGGACGCGGCCCGGCTGACGCGCGCCTACGGGGCCGGCAGCCGCGCGGCCCGGCGCGGCCGGCAGCAGTACTTCACGAGCACCGCTCTCAACCTGGACTACATCCTGCTGAACACGACGCGACCGCTCTTCCACGACGCACGACTGCGACGGGCGGTCAACTACGCCGTCGACCGCGTGGCGCTCAGCCGCGCGGGAGGCGTCGGCACGGGCGCGTCCGCCGGATACGCCGAACGTCCGACCGATCAGTACCTGCCGCCGGGCTTGCCCGGCTTCTCCGACGCGCACATCTACCCGCTGACAGGAGATGCGAAGGCGGCGCGAAAGCTGGTCGGGAACGCCCACCCTACCGCGCTCCTCTACACGTGTAACACAGCGCCGTGCGAGCGGCGGGCCCAGATCCTGACGACCGATCTGGAAGCCGCCGGCATCGACGTCGTCGTCGCGAAGAAGGAGTCCCTCGGGGCGCTGCTGAACGGCATCCTCCTGACCCGGAAGGGCGCCAAGTGGGACATCGCGCTGGCGGCGGGCTGGAATGCCGACTATCCAGACCCGAGCGACTACCTCAATCTCCTGATCGCCGGAGGAGGCGCCGGCAGCGCGCTGCCGTTCGACGACGCCGGCTACGACCGCAAGGTGACTGCCGCAGCCACGCTCTCGGGGCCTGGCCGCTACCTGACGTACGGCAAGCTCGACGTCGAGGCGAGCCGCGACTACGCACCGTGGATCCCGGTCGGCAACGCGATCACGCAGGACTTCTTCTCGAAGCGCATCGGCTGCCAGGTCTACCAGCCCGTCTACGGGATGGACCTCGCCGCGCTCTGCCTTCGGCACTGACGGAGCCCCGAAGCCGCTGGCTAGGCTTTTGTCCGTGCCGCGAGATGCGCATTCCGAGCTCGAGGACGTCTTCAACGAGCTCTGGCACGGTCCTCGGTTCGGCGTCCAGCGCCGCGGCTTCCGGCCGCACATCGACGTCATGCGGACCGAGGAGCCCGACGAGATCCACGTGATCGTCGACCTCGCGGGGATCGAGCCCGGCGACGTGCAGATCGTCGTCAACGAACGGGCGCTCGTGATCGCCGGCCAGCGCCGCCGGCTCCAGCCCGACTGCAGGCTCTCCTACCACCTGCTGGAGATCGAGCACGGCGCGTTCGAGCGCCGCATCGGCCTGCCCGTGGACGTCGACCCGGCCGGCGCCCGCGCCACGTACGACCGTGGGCTGCTGACGGTCACACTGCCGGTGGCCGCCGCGCCGCCGAGCCAGGGACGGATCACGATCACCGTCCGGACCTCGGTGTGAGCGACTTCCCGGCCGAGCCCGCGGAGCCTTTCGAGGGCGACGTCCAGATCCCGCAGACGCTGCCGATCCTCCCGCTCAAGGAGACGGTGGTCTTCCCGCAGTCGATGACCCCGCTCGCGATCGGGCAGGAGCGTTCCGTGAAGCTCATCGACGACGTCGTCAACGGCGACCGGATGCTCGCGCTCGTGACCGTCCGCAACGCCGAGGTCGAGATGCCCGGCTTCGACGACCTCTACGAGATCGGCACCGCGGCGCTCGTCCATCGGATGATCCGCATCCCGGACGGGACGCTCCGAATCCTCGTCCAGGGGCTCGAGCGGATCCGGCTCGAGAGGCGTGGCTCCGACGACCCGTACCTCGTCGGCGACTTCTCCCAGGTTCCCGACGAGCTCGTCGAGACACCGGAGGTGGAGGCGCTGACGCGCACGGTCCAGAACCAGTTCTCGCGCGTGGTCGAGCTCGTGCCGACCCTGCCCGACGAGCTCCAGCTCGCCGCCGCGAACGTCGACGACCCCGGCGTGCTCACCTACCTCGTCGGCTCCACGCTCAGGCTCAAGACCGAGGAGAAGCAGCAGCTCCTCGAGACGACGAACGTCGAGCAGCGGCTTCGCGCGACTGCCACGATCCTCGGCCGGGAGCTCCAGGTTTTCGAGCTCGGCTCGAAGATCCAGTCGCAGGTCGAGTCCGAAATGGACAAGACGCAGCGCGAGTACTTCCTGCGGCAGCAGATGAAGGCGATCCAGGAAGAGCTCGGCGAGGCCGACCCGGAGCAGGCGGAGGTCGAGGAACTGCGCCGGCAGGTCGACGAGGCGAACCTGCCCGAAGAGGTGCTGAAGGCCGCGAACCGCGAGCTGTCCCGGCTGGAGAAGCTGCCTTCGGCGGCCGCGGAGTACGGCGTCATCCGCACCTACCTCGACTGGATCCTCTCCCTGCCCTGGAACGCCCTGACGCCGGACAACCTCGACCTCCAGGAGGCGCGGAAGGTCCTCGACGCCGACCACTACGACCTCGACAAGATCAAGGACAGGATCCTCGAGTCGCTCGCCGTCGCGAAGCTGAAGGGCGACGTCTCGGGCCAGATCCTCTGCTTCGTCGGGCCGCCGGGCGTCGGCAAGACGTCGCTCGGGCAGTCGATCGCGAAGGCGCTCGGCCGCAAGTTCGTACGCATCTCGGTCGGAGGCGTCCGCGACGAGTCCGAGCTCCGCGGCCACCGACGCACCTACATCGGGGCCATGCCGGGAATCGTCATCCGCGCGATCCGCGACGCCGAGTCGCGCAACCCGGTGTTCATGATCGACGAGATCGACAAGATGGGCGCCGACTGGCGCGGCGACCCGGCGAGCGCGATGCTCGAGATCCTCGACCCGGCGCAGAACAACGCGTTCCGCGACCACTACCTCGATCTCCCGTTCGACCTGTCCAAGGTGCTCTTCGTCTGCACCGCGAACCAGCTCGAGACGATCCCCGGGCCGTTGATCGACCGGATGGACGTGATCCAGCTCACCGGCTACACGGAGGAGGAGAAGCTGCAGATCGCGAAGCGCTACCTCGTGCCGAAGCAGCTCGAAGCCCACGGGCTCGACCCGCAGCGCGTGCACGTGACCGAGGCGACTCTCCGGCTCGTCGTGCGCGAGTACACGCGCGAGGCGGGCGTGCGCGGGCTCGAGCGGCGGATCGGCGACCTCTGCCGGAAAGCGGCGCGGCGGTTCGCCGAGGGAAACCGGCGGAAGCTGTCGATCGACGAGAAGCGCGCCCGTGAGTGGCTCGGGCCGCGGCGGTTCGCGGGCGAAGTCCGCAAGCGCACGTCCGATCCCGGCGTCGCGACCGGCCTCGCCGTCACCGCGACCGGCGGCGACGTGCTGTTCATCGAGGCGACAGGCTACGAGGGCAAGGGCAAGCTCATGGTCACCGGCCAGCTCGGCGACGTGATGCAGGAGTCGGCGCACGCGGCGCTCTCCTGGGTTCGAAGCCACGCGGAGACGCTCGGCATCGACCCGGAGTGGTTCGCGGAGCACGACGTCCATGTCCACGTCCCTGCAGGCGCGGTCCCGAAAGACGGCCCATCGGCCGGGATCACGATCGCGACCGCGCTCGTCTCCCTCGCCCGCGGCGAGCCGGTGTCGAGCGACGTGGCCATGACCGGCGAGATCACGCTCACCGGGCAGGTTCTCGGCATCGGCGGCGTGCGGGACAAGGTGCTCGCGGCGCAGCGGGCCGGCGTCCACAAGGTCGTGCTCCCGAAGGAGAACGAGCCCGACCTCGTCGACCTGCCGAAGCAGGCGCGGGAGCAGCTCCAGTTCGTGCTCGCCGACTCGGTCGACGACGTGCTCAAGGCCGCGTTCGACGGCGCCGCGCCGCAGCGGAGGCCGCGGGCCGCGACGGCCGAGAAAAAAGCGGCTAAGCCGGCTTGAAGCTCGCCGTCAGCTGCCCGCAGTAGCTCGGCTCGGACTTCGAAGCGTCCCACTGGCAGAGCAGCTCGTACTCCGTCTTGCCCCGGAACACGAACGTGATCCGTTCGCCGAGCTTCGCGCCGTTGCTGGGGTACTGCAGCTCGTACTGCCGCGACTTGATCCCGGCGACCTGAACGTCTTTCGCCGCCAGCACCTTGCCACCCTGCTGCGCCGCGAGCTGGCGCGAATACGGGTCGAGCTCCTTCGAAACCTCGCGGTCGTAGAGGTCAGGCGTGTACGCCCGCTGGAGCGGAAAGACCGAGACCGAGACCTGCTCGGGCGAAATCGGCTTCGGCGAGGCGGCGACGCGGCCCTGCGTCGTGCTCACGTGCCACTTTCCCGGCGCGCGGAACGTGAAGCCGGCGCCGCGCACGGTCTGCGGCGGACCGCCCGTCGAACTGCCTCCGCCGCCGCAACCGGCGAGGACGGCGACCGCCGTGAGCGCGCATGCCCCGGCGGCGATCAGGGAACGTATCGGGGGATACACTCGGGACGAAGGGCGACGAAAGGACACTCTAGTCATGGCAGCCACGAAAGACAGAGTCATGTACGCCGCCGACACGGCAAAGCCCTACATCGGCCGGGCAATTCACGACGAGGAGTTTCGCGCCAACCTGCGCGCCGCCTTCGCCGCTGCAAGGGCGATCTACGAGGAGCTGAGCTCGCAGCGCGGCATCTCCGGCATCGCGTCGAGCGTCGCGACCGACGAGGACATCCACGGCAATCTCCGCCGCGCGATCCGCGAGGTGCAGCAGGCGGCGGACCGGCTCCAGGGCCGCGAGGTGGCCGTGAAGAAGTCGCACGGCTTCCGGAACTTCGCGCTGCTCTTCGGCGGTGTCGCGATCGGCATCTTCTTCAACCCGCTGACCGGGCCGATGGCCCGCCGGTGGGTGACGGGGAAGGTCGGCGGCTCGTCGCAGGGCTACTCGCCGAACGGCGCACGTTAACCGCGGGTTAGATCTGCCGTCCGAGGACGACGTCCTCGGGAAGATCGTCGGCTGGGCTCAGGCCGAGCCGACGATCCACGCCGTCGTGCTGACCAGCTCTCGGGCGCGATCCGACGGATCCGTCGATCTGCTCTCGGACTACGACGTGATCGTCTTCGTCGACGACCCGGCAGGGTTCGACAGCTGGCAGTACGCGTACGGCAAGCCGCTTGCGCGCTGGAGCGACGGGAGCACGCGGTACGGACTCCCCACTTGCTTCCGCGGCGTCGTCTACGACGACTGGGTCAAGATCGACTGGAGCATCTGGCCGTCGGCGCTGCTCGGGCGGATCGCCGAGGAGCCGCTGCACGACCAGCTCGACGTCGGCTACCGCGTGCTGCTCGACAAGACGGGTCTGGCGGAGCGCTGGCCGGAGCCGACCCACCGCGCGCATATCCCGTCGCGGCCGACGCAGGCCGAGCTGGATGCGCTCGCCGAGGAGCTCTGGTGGTCGGCGAGCTACGTGGCGAAGTACCTGTGGCGCGGCGAGGTCGTAGCCGCGAAGTTCGCGCTCGACGTGGACGTGAAGCTCGGCGTCCTGCGGCGGTTCCTGGAGTGGCGAATCGAGATCGCGAACGACTGGTCGGTGAAGCCCGGCGCGTACGGCCGCGGGCTCGAGCGGTTGCTCGACCCGGGAACCGCCGCGGAGCTTGCGACCACCTACGCGGGCTCGGGGATCGAGGAGAACTGGGAGGCGCTGCTCGCGACGACGGCGCTCTTCCGGCGGGTCGCGCGGGAGGTCGCCGACACGCTCGGCCTCACGTACCCGCAGGAGCGCGACGACCGCGCGAGCGGCTACTTGGCAGCCGTGCGAGAACTCGACCGCTGACCGCCCAGGAGCAGCGCGTCGCCGGCGTGCGGCGCGAGCGCCCGCCGGAGCGACTCCGGGTCGAGCCCGCTCGCGGTCGAGATGTCGCTGCTCTGAAGGAGCATCGCCCCCGGCGGCGGAGCCAGGCCACGCAGCGGCTGCGGCGCCCACGCGACGCCGCTCGGGAACTGGACGCTCTCGAGATGCCTCCACGCGTCGAGGTACGGAGTCGGGTCGACCGCACCGTCGTAGCCGAGGAAGAGGAGCGAGGCCGGGTGCACCTCGAAGTGCAGGTGGTACGGGCCACCCGCTGCGTCTCCCGTGTTCCCGACGAAGCCGAGGACGTCACCCGCGTGCACCTGCGTCCCGTTTCGCGCCAGCGGCGTGTATGCGGAGAGGTGCGCGTAATAGAACTGGTTGCCCGCCTTGTCCTGCAGCCAGAGTCGGTTGCCGCCGATCTTCTCGGGCCCCACCGAGAAGACGACGCCGTCGGCAACCGCGAGCACCGGCGCCCCGAGCGGCGCGAAGATGTCGTCCCCGTGGTGCCATCCTCCCGACACGTCGCCGCGCGGCGCGCCGAAGGTGTCTCCGTAGCCGGAGACGCCGTAGACCGGGAAGACGTAACCCTGGGAGGTGATCGACTTCTGAAGCGGCGGCGGCAGGATCAGCGTCGGGAAGAGCCCGACGTCGTTGATCACGTTCGACGGCGGCTGCGGGGAGCCGGGAGGCGGCGGCGCTGACGCCGGCGGGGGCGCGGCTGCGGGAGGCGGCGGCGGTTTCGGCGTCGACGGCGGCGGCGCCGAGGCGAGGGCGTCGACGTAGCCGATCAGGATCCGCGTTCCGGTCGGCAGGCCGCCGTGAGGGGCGTCGAGCCAGATGTCGATCGCGGTCTCCCAGGCGTGATAGGTCGGCACGGCAGCGCGCGTGATCGGCGTCTGCTCCTCTTCGAGCAGGAACGCATGCCCCCAGTCCGCCAGCGGCACACGCAGGTGCGGCGTCGGGGTCACCGGCTGCCCGAGGACGGAGAGATTCGTCACGGACGAGCCGGTGAACGACGCCGAGCCGTGCCCCCTGGAGATCGACGCGGCCGCCCGCGTGACGACCGCGTCGGCCGTGATCTCGCCGCCGAACAGCGACAGGTGCGTCAGGTCGGAACCCGCGCGAACCGTCTCGCCGCCGCCTGCGTCCGACAGCCGCCCGGTCACCGTCGCGGCCTGGAGCACAGAGCCGTCGTCCGGATACGAGAACTTCCCGTCGTTGGCCGTCCCCCACGGCGGCGCGGCGTGCTGGCCCGCGAGCACCGGGATCTGGCCGGGAATCTGGATCTGGACGGCGTACTCAGACGCGCGCGGGTTCGCCTGCGGCACCGCAGGGCTCGCCTGCACGCCGACGGTGAGCGCGGCCGCCAGGATGGGAAGGGCGAGCGCGATGCTGCGGCGTCCGGCCACCACGAGCCGAAGTATGCCGTCAGTGCTTCCGGGCCTTCCAGGCGAGCTGCGCCGCGGTCAGCACGAGCAGGGCTGCGAACAACCGCCTCAGCACCCCGCCGGAGAGGGACTCGGCCACGAAGCCGCCCGCGACGACGCCGCCGATGCCTGCGATGCCGAGCACGAGCGACGCCTTCCAGCGCACGTTGCCGTAGCGGTGTTGGCGCCAGGCACCGACCAGCACGGTCGGCAGGATCGCGAGCAGCGACGTCCCCTGCGCGTCGTGCTGCTCGAGCCCGAGCACGATCGTCAGCGCCGGGACGAACAGAATCCCGCCGCCGACCCCGAACAGGCCTGCGAGGACGCCCGCGACGACCCCGAGCGCAATCGCGATCGCGACGTGACTCGAGCTGATGGCGAGGACGAGGCTCATCAGACGAACAACCGGATCGCGACGCCGAAGAGGAGCGCTGCAAATGCGAGGCTGATCGTCTTGTTCGCCAGCCGCTGCTGGACGGCCGTGCCGAACAGCGCACCCACCGCGGCGGGAACGCCGAGCACGACCGCATCCACCGGCTTGACGTGACCCTGGATGCTGTAGACGACGACGCCTTCGACTGCGATCAGCCCGATGGCCGCCAACGACGTCGCAGTCGCCGGCCGGGTGGCGAACGCCGCCAGCGCGATCAGCAGCGGCACCATCACGATTCCGCCGCCGACCCCGAACAGCGCCCCGAAGAACCCGGCGGCCAGGCCGATCACGACGAGCCGCAGCAGCACCCGCCTATTCTAGGAAGGTGCTCGTCGGGACCCTTCTCGAGCGGCTGGCGGAGGACCCAGCGGCCGCGGCGCTGCTGCTCGACATCGACGGGACGCTGGCGCCGATCGCAGCCGCGCCCGAGCTTGCGGTCGTTCCCGAAGTGACGCGCGCCGAGCTGAGACGGCTGGCCGGCGACTACGCGCTCGTCGCCTGCGTGAGCGGGAGACCGTCCGGGGACGCAGCCCGGCTCGTCGGCGTCGACGGCGTCCGTTACGTGGGCGAGCACGGGCTCGAACTCCACCCGGAAGCGGACGCGTGGTCGCAGCGGCTCGACGAGTTCGCCTCGACAGTCGACTGGCCGGTCGAGCCCGGCAAGCGGTTCACGCGATCCTTCCACTACCGCGGCGTCGAGGACGAGGACGCAGCCGAGGCGCTCCTGCGCGGGGTAGCGGAGCGCGCGGTGCTCGAAGGCCTGCGGCCGAGATGGGGGCGGAAGGTGCTCGAGATCCGCCCGCCGGTCGCCGCGGACAAGGGCACGGCCGTGCGCGGCCTCCTTGACGCGGCAGGCCTTCAGCGGGCGCTGTACGCCGGTGACGACGACACCGACCTGGACGCGTTCCGCTCGCTCGACGGGCTCGAGGTCGCGGTGCGCGTCGCCGTCGTCTCCGAGGAGGCGCCGACCGATCTCGGGCAGGCGGCCGACCTGCTCGTCGGGGGGCCGGACGAGCTGCGCGAGCTCCTGCGCCGGTTGTAGTGCACGTCGACGAGGCTGTCCTGGCGGAAGTGCGGGAGCAGTTCGGCGAGCCGGCGCTCCTCGACTGGGACACGGACGTCAGCGACCCGGAGCTGGCGATGATCACCTACAACCCGTCCCGGCGCCACGATGTGACACTGTTCGTGTTCAACGGCGACCGGCTGGCGCTGATCCGAAAGCCGCACTTTCCCGAAGGCATCTGGCGGACGCCCGGCGGCGGGATCAAGCCGGGCGAGGACTTCGTCGAAGGGGTGGAGCGCGAAGGCCGGGAGGAGCTCGGAGTCGAGATCGAGCTCGAGCGATACCTCCTCCGGGCACGGGCGGTCTTTCGATTCGCCAACCAGGCCGTGCCGTGGCAGACGCACGTCCTCTCGGCCAGGACGTCCGACACCGACCTGGCGCGCTGGACACGGTCGAGATCGCCGAGGCGCGGTGGGGCACCGCAGCGGAGCTCTCCGGGCCGATCCGGGAGCAGCTGCTGGCCACGGGCCGGGCGTTGTGGCGCTATCGCGTCGTGCTTCACGACGCCGCACTGGCGGCGCTCAGCTCGGCCGGACAGCGAACCTGAGCGCGGCGTCCCCGAGGCCGATCGTCGCCCGAGCGCTCGGGACTCGCCTGCCGAGCCGCAGGGTGATCGAGAGCATGCCCATGCCCGTTCCGGGCCGGGCGACGAGGACGGGAACGTCTCGAAGCGGCGAAAGCAGGATCGGGTAGCGGAGGTTCGTCCGGGGCAGCGTGCAGGTCGAGTCGCGCCCGCAGGCCGCGTCTGCGCCTATGACGTAGACCAGCGTCGCGCCGGCGCCGGCCGTGCGCGCGAGGAGCGTCCAGCCGGCACCGTGCCCGCGGGCGTCGGTGACGGAGACGGAGACGCGTGCCCGGCGCGAGAGCGTGGTCACCGGCGTGAGCGTGAGCCCGCCCGGCCGCACGGTGAGCGGCACCACAACGTCGTCGGCCGACGCGGCGGCGGCAAAAACGAGCGCGGCAAGGACCGCGAGGACAAGACGCCGCATTCTTCTCACTGTACGAGCGAATCGCGCGGGCGCCATCCCTCGTTCCGGAGTGTGCGTCCCCCAGCCCGGGCGGGGCTGCCCTGATCCGAAAGCCACCCCACCCCAAACAAAGGGGAGGGGCTCGCCCTCTCCACCCACCACCCGCATGGAATCTAGCGTGGGGCGCGGCTCAGAACTGTGCCTCGATCGCAAAAAGTCTGTGCCGATTTCGCGCACGCGGGGAGCGCCCGCGACGACTCAGAGCGCTGCGGCCTCGCGGCGCAGCACGTCCCACGCACGCTGCACGTCCGCCTCGGTCGTACGCGCGTTGCCGATCGCGAGCCGCAGCACGTACCGACCTTCGAGCTTCGTGTGCGAGATGAAGATCTCGCCGGTCGCGTTGACCGTCTCCAGCAGCCGCTCGTTCTCCTCGTCGGAGCCCTCGCGGCGGAAGCAGACGACCGAGAACGGCCTTGCCGCGCACAGCTCCCAGCCGGGCTCCTCCCGCACCCAGCCCTCGAACAGCTCGGCCAGTCGGACGTGCTCGCGGATCATCGCCTGCAGCCCCGCGCGCCCGTAGCAGCGCAGCACCGCCCACAGCCGCAGCGCGCGGAACGGCCTACCGAGCGGAATGCTGACCTCGCTGAGACTGACGACGTCCTCCGACGCCCGCAGGTACTCCGGCACGAGGCTGAACGCCTGCCGAAACTCGTCCACGCGGGGCGTCCAGAGGCACGAGCAGCCCATCCCGGTGAGCATCCACTTGTGCGGGTTCACGACGAGCGAGTCGGCACGCTCGACCCCGGCGGCGGAGTCCCGAAGCTCGGGGCAGACCCAGGCCGAGCCCGCATACGCAGCGTCCACGTGCAGCCAGACGTCCCCGCAGCGGCCGGCGATCGCCGCGACCGGGTCGGAAGATGTCGTCGACGTCGTCCCGACGGTCGCCACCACCGCACAGGCGTCGTCCAACTCCAGGAGGTCGGGCCGCATGCGGAAGGCGTCGTCCACCGGCGTCCGCCGTAGCACGAGCCCAAGGATCCGCGCCGCCTTGTCGATCGACGAATGCGTGTGCTCGGAACAGACGACCGCGCGCCGGTCGGGCATCGCCGCACGGGCGGCGGCAAGCGCGGTCAGCGTCGAGATCGACGCGGTGTCCTCGATGTGACCGTGCCACGACTCCGGCAGGCCGAGGAGCTGTGCGAGCCAGCCCGCGACGTGCTCCTCGAGCTCGGCCAGCGCCGGCCCGGTTCGCCAGAGGATCCCGACCTGGTTCAGCGTCGCGGTCAGCAGCTCCGCGAGGATGGCCGGGTCGGAGCCGGTGTTCGGGAAGTACGCGAAGAACCGTGGATGCTGCCAGTGCGTCGTCGCCGGGACGATCAACCGGTCCATGTCCTCGAGCAGCGCGGAGAACGGCTCGCCCTCCTCCGGCGGCGAGGCAGGGAGCTGTGCGCGAAGCCAACCCGGCTCGACCTGCGCCAGCACCGGGTAGTCGTCGACCCGCTCCAGGTAGCGCGCCGCCCACTCGAGCGCCGCCTGCCCGTCCTCGCGGAACGTCATCGCCGGAGCTTCGCGATCTGCGGCCAGGTGCGCGTGTTCACGACGTGCGCCTTCGTCAGCCACGCGCGGCGCGCCTGTCCGATCCCGATGCCGACGTAGTCGAGCGCCGAGATACGGTGCGCGTCGCTCGTCACCGCGATCGGAACGCTCGCTTCGCCCGCAAGCCGCGCGACTGCGTCCGGCATGTCCAGCCGGTCGGGCTGCGAGTCGATCTCGAGCACCGTGCCGGTCTCGAGCGCCTTCTCGATCACGCGCTCGACGTCGACCGCGGCTCCCGGCCGCTTGCCGATCTTCCGCCCGGTGAGATGCCCGATGCAGTCGACGTGCGGGTTCTCCATCGCGCCGAGCACGCGCTCGGTCGGGTTCTTGTCGAAGCTCGTGTGGAGCGACGCGATCACCCACTCGCGCGTCGCCAGCGTCTCGTCGGGCACGTCGATCGTCCCGTCCGCCTTGATGTTCGCCTCGACTCCCTTCAGCAGGCGGAACGGCGCCAGCTTCTCGTTGAGCGCGGCGAGCTCCCTGTCCTGCGCCTCCATGCGGCCCTCGCGCAAGTAGTGCGAGTGGTCGGTGACGGCGAGGTAGCGGTAGCCGCGCTGCTTGCAGGCGAGCGCCATCTCCTCGGCGGTGTTCTTGCCGTCGGCGGACCAGGTCGTGTGCGCGTGGAGATCGCCCTTCAGGTCGCGCAGCTCGACGAGCTCCGGGAGCGCGCCGAGGCGTGCGGCCTCGAGCTCGCCGAGGTTCTCCCGGAGCTCGGGCGGGATGAACTGGTACCCGAGAAACTCGTAGAGCTCCGCCTCCTCGGCGTGCGTCACGACCTCGCCCGTCTCGACGATCTTCACGCCGTACTCGGACACCGAGAAGCCGTGCCGCACGGCTTCCTCGCGCATCGCCACGTTGTGGTGCTTCGAGCCCGTGAAGTGCTGGAGAAGGTTCCCGTAGCACTCAGGCGGCACGACCCGGAGGTCGAAGCGAAGCCCCTGCGCGGAGAGCACGGTTGCTTTCGTCCCGCCCTTGGCCGCCACGTCCACGACCCACGGCAGCTCGACGAAATGGGCGATCAGCGTCTCGGCATCGGTCGCGGTGGCGATGATGTCGAGGTCGCGCACGGTCTCTCGCCGGCGGCGCGCGCTCCCCGCCTCGGACACCTTCACCGCCGCCGGGTGCGCGCGCAGCGTCTCGACGGCGTCGAGCACTGCAGGAAGGGCGGTCCCGAGCAGCGGGCGGTCGGAGACGACTGCTTCCGGCTTGGCCTCATCGAGCGCCTTCAGAACCGACTCCTCGAGCTTTGCGCCGAGCCCCGAGAGGGTCCGCAGCCTCTGCGCTTCGGCCGCCTTGCGGAGCTCCTGCACCGTCGTGACGCCGAGGTCCTTCCAGATCTTCCGCGCCGTCTTCGGCCCGAGGCCGGGCAGTCGCGTGAAGGCGACCACGTCAGGCGGCACGATGCCCTTGTGCTTCGTCAGGGCGTGCACCTCGCCGTCGTCGACGATCTCCACGATCTTGCCCTCGATCGTCTTTCCGATCCCCTGCAGCTGCTTGGCCTTGCCGTCGAGCGCCAGCTGGGCGATCGAGCCGGCCGTGTCGCGGATCAGCGCCGCCGCGCGTCGATAGGCGAGCACGCGGAACGCGTCGTACCCCTCGATCTCCAGCAGGTCGGCGAGCAGCTCGAACTGCGCCGCCACCTCCTGGTTGCGCGGTAGCGTCTTCGCCACGCAGGCGATGATAGGTGCCATGCCGCGCGTCACCGTCTGCCTTCCCACGTACAACGAGCGCGAGAATCTCGAGCGCATGCTCCGTGCACTTCGAGAGGTCTTGCCACCAGACGGAGGGGTGCTCGTGATCGACGACGGCTCGCCTGACGGCACCGGCGAGCTGGCCGACCGACTGGCGCAGGAGATCCCCAACGTCTCGGTGCTGCACCGCGACCGCAAGGAGGGCCTGGGCCCCGCGTACATCGCCGGCTTCCGGCAGGCGCTCGAGGACGGCGCGGAGCTCGTGCTCGAGATGGACTGCGACTTCTCGCACGACCCGGCCGACGTGCCGCGCCTGATTGCGGGCGCGGATGACGCCGACCTCGTCCTCGGCTCGCGCTACGTCGCGGGCGGCGGCGTCCGGAACTGGAGCGCGATGCGCCGGTTCATCTCGGCGGGCGGGTCCTGGTACGCGAGGACGGTGCTCGGCATCGGCGTCCGCGACCTGACCGGCGGCTTCAAGTGCTTCCGCCGGGCGGTCCTGGAGGCAATCCCGCTCGACCGCATCGACGCGAAGGGCTACGCGTTCCAGATCGAGACGACCTACCGCGCGGTCCGCGCGGGCTTCCGGGTCGCCGAGGTGCCGATCGTCTTCGTCGACCGCACGGAAGGCCACTCGAAGATGAGCCGCGCGATCGTGCTCGAGGCCGTGTGGCGCGTGCCGTTGCTGCGGCTCCGCGCACTGACGGGACGGCTGTAGGCTTCGCTCGGTGAGAGACGTCACGGACGAGACGTTCGAGGCGGACGTCCTGCAGGCGGACACGCCCGTCGTCGTCGACTTCTGGGCACCCTGGTGCGGGCCGTGCCGCGCCGTCCATCCGGTGCTCGAGCAGCTCGCCGAGGCTCACCAGGGGATCTCGTTCACGAAGGTGAACATCGACGACAACCCGGCCTACGCGTCGCGCTACGGGGTGCTCTCGATCCCGACCGTGATCCTGTTCGAGAACGGCGAGCCGCAGGAGACGATCATCGGCGCACGGCCTCGCGGCTACTTCGAGAAGGCCTGGGAGCGCTGGCTCAGCTGAAGTGCTCGTAGCCGGGAAGCTCGACCGGCTTTCCTTCCAGTAGCAACTCGACACCGGAGCCTTCCTCGCAGCGGCCGATCTCGGCGAAGCCCGCGGCATCGGCGACCGCAGCGAGAAGCTCGTAGTCCTCGCCGAAGCCGAGATCGTCGATCGTGGCTCCTGCCGCGAGTGGCACTCGCCCGAGATCGATCACGACGCGGCAGCCGGAGCGCGCAGCGATGTGGGCCGCGTCGCGGGCGAGGCCGTCGGAGACGTCGAGCATCGCGTGCGCTTCCCGGGCCAGGCGGCGTCCTTCCTCGAGCCGGATCGGCGGGCGGGCGAGCGTTCCGTTCCGGAAGGCGGCCCCGGCTCCTCCTAGCGGGCCGGAGACGACGATGCGGTCGCCGGGCTTCGCGCCGCCGCGGCCGGGGACTCGCTCCGACCGGCCGATCGCGGTGACGGACACCATCACTTGCGACGCCGCGGTCGTGTCTCCGCCCGCCACGGGGACACCAGCCTCGCCTAGCCCCTCGTAGAGCTCGAGCACGTCTCCGAGCTCGGTTTCCGCGGGTGCGGCGAGCGTCACGATCAGCGCCTCCGGGGTGGCGCCGGAAGCGGCGAGGTCGCTGAGGTTGACCGCCGCGGCGCGGAAGCCGAGCTCTCGCCACGAGAGGAGGTCGCGCCGGAAGTGAACGCCTTCGACGAGCGCGTCCTGGGTGACGACCAGGCCGCCGAACAGCTCCGCGGCGTCACTCTCGATCCCGCGGGCAAGACCGCGCCGTTCCAGCTCGGCGAGCAGGCCGAGCTCGCCGAGATCGGACAGCTTCACGTGACCCGCACCGGCCCGTCACCTGCGCCGATTTCGGCGTAGCCCCGGCGCACGGCTTCGGAGGCGACCCCAGCGGCGAGCTCTGCGCCCTTCACCAGATCGAGGCCCTTCGCGAGCGACGCGGTGAGCGCAGCCGAGTGTGTGCAGCCTGCACCGTGCGTGGCGCCGCTCTGGTGACGCGGCACGGGGATCTGGACAAGCCGTTCGCCGTCGAAGAGCGTGTCCACCGCCTCGTCGCCGTGGCCGCCGGTGACGATCACGGCCTTGGGCCCCAGCGCGTGCAGGCGGCGAGCGATCTCGTCCCGCGGACCGGGCCCGACCAGCGCCTCGGCTTCGAGGAGGTTCGGCGTGATCACGGTCGCGAGCGGAAAGAGCCGGGTCACGAGGGTCTCGACCGCGTCCTCGCGGAGCAACCGCGCGCCGGAGCTCGCGACCATCACGGGGTCGACGACGAGCGGCACCGGGTTCGCCGCCAGGAACTCCGCGACCGTCTCGACGATCGGCGCGGAGAAGAGCATGCCCGTCTTGGCAGCGTCGACACCGATGTCGGAGAAGACGGCCTCGAGCTGCGCCGAGACGAAATCGGGCGGCGCCTCGTGGACGGCCGTGACGCCGACCGTGTTCTGCGCCGTCAGCGCGACGACGACGCTCATGCCGTGGCACCCCGCGGCCGCGAATGCCTTCAGGTCGGCCTGAATGCCGGCCCCGCCACCCGAGTCCGAGCCGGCGATCGTCAAGCACCGCGGAACGCCCATCGCGCGGAACGTTACGCCCTCAGTTCTTTCTTCCCCCCGCGGGGCGTTCCGCCCCGCTTCCCCCGTTTTGAGGGTAGCTCGGAAACTGTGACGTGTCTGGCACAGAACCGTGGCGATTTTCTGGCGTCGTGCGAACGCGCTCGCAGGGCCCGGCTACGATCGACCGGTGGCCGCCGGCAGGCCCGATCTACCCGTACCGGATCCCGCCGCGCCCAGCGCAGCGAGCACCTCCAGCGCGGGCTGGGACGACATGCTCGGCGGCGCGGAGATCGCCTACCTCGGAACCGAGCCGGCGCGTACCGCCGTGGCAGAGCCCTTTCCCGACGGACTCGACCCGCGAGTCCAAAGGGCGCTCGTCGCACAGGGGATCACGTCGCTCTATCGCCACCAGGCCGAAGCCTGGGAGGCAGCGGCCCGCGGCGAGCACCTGATCGTCACGACCGGCACGGCGAGCGGAAAGACGCTCGCGTTCAACCTGCCCGCTCTCGACGCCGTCGCGCGCGACCCGAAGACGCGCGTCCTGTACCTCTACCCGACGAAGGCGCTCGCGCAGGACCAGGCCCGCTCGCTGCAGTCGCTCGGCGTCCCCCGGCTGCGCGCTGCGATCTACGACGGCGACACGGAGTCGGAGAAACGCTGGCAGATCCGCAAATGGGCGAACGCGATCCTGTCCAACCCGGACATGCTCCACGTCGGCGTCCTGCCCCACCACGACCGATGGGGCGACGTCCTCGCGAACCTTCGCTACGTCGTCGTCGACGAGGCGCACGTCTACCGGGGAGTCTTCGGCTCGCACGTCGGAAACGTCCTTCGGCGACTCCGGCGGCTGGCACGCGTCTACGGGTCGGAACCGCAGTTCCTTCTTGCTTCCGCGACGATCGCGAACCCCGGCGAGCTCGCGCATTCGCTGCTCGGCGTGCCGGCGACGGTCGTCTCCGGCGACTCGGCGCCGCGCGCGGAGCGAACCGTCTGTCTCTGGAACCCGCCGATCCTCGACGAAGAGCTCAACCTCCGGGCAAGCGCGCTCGGCGAGGGATCGAAGCTGCTCGCCGACCTCGTCTCGCGCGGGTTCCGCACACTCTGCTTCGCCAAGAGCCGCCGCGCGGCCGAGCTGATCCACCGCTTCGCACTCGACCGTCTCGGGGCTGACTACCGCAACCGCCTGTCGCCGTACCGAGCCGGATACACGCCCGCGCAGCGGCGGAACATCGAACGACGGCTGGTCGAGGGCGAGCTCCTGGGCGTCTCCGCGACCGACGCGCTCGAGCTCGGGATCGACGTCGGGCTCCTCGATGCCGTGATCAGCGTGGGCTTCCCGGGAACGGTGGCGAGCCTGCGGCAGCAGTGGGGCCGCGCCGGCCGGCGTGACCACGGCCTCGCCGTGCTCGTCGCGAGCGAGGACGCGCTCGACCAGTACTTCATGCGCGAGCCCGAGACGCTGCTCGGCCGGCGGGTCGAGGCCGCGATCCTCGACCACGCGAACCCGCGGCTCCTCGACGGCCACGTCCTCGCGGCCGCGTTCGAGGGGCCGCTGGACGACGCCGACCGCGAGACGCTCGGCGACGAGGCGCTCGAACGGGCGGCGCTACTGCCGGAGCTGAAGAAGACGCCTGCCGGCTACGTCTGGGCCGGGCGTGACTATCCGGCCGCGCGCGTGTCGCTCCGCTCCGCCAGCCCGAACCCGGTGCTGATCGTCGAAGGCGACACCGGGTCCGTTCTCGGCACGCTCGAGCGCGAGCGGGCGTATTCGGCCGCGCACGAGGGTGCCGTGTACCTGCACCTCGGCGAGCAGTACCTCGTGCGCTCGCTCGACCTCGAGACCGGCACTGCGGTGGTCGATCCGTTCGCCGGCGACTGGTACACGCAGGCGAAGAAGGAGACGATGACCGCGATCGAGTCGGCCGAGCGCACGGAGCGGCGGCTCGGGCTGGAGCTCGCCTTCGGCCGCGTGTCGGTGACGGAGCAGGTCGTCGCCTACCAGCGGATGTCGCGGGACGGGAAGGTGCTCGACCTGATCGCTCTCGATTTGCCGCCTTCCACGTTCGAGACGGAGGCGATCTGGTTCCTCCCGGAGGCGGGGCAACTGGCCGGGCTCGACCGGATGCCGAAGCTCCTCGGCACGTTGCACGCCGCCGAGCACGCGCTGATCGCGCTGCTGCCGCTGTGGGCAATGTGCGACCGCTGGGACATCGGCGGGCTGTCCACGAACGTGCATCCACAGACGGAGCGGCCGACGGTGTTCGTCTACGACGGCCATCCCGGCGGGGTCGGGATCACGGAGCGCGGCTTCGCGGCGTTCGAAGGCTGGGCCGCGGACACCGCGCGGATGATCGACGGCTGCCCGTGCGAGCAGGGCTGCCCGTCGTGCGTCCAGTCGCCGAAGTGCGGAAACCTGAACGACATGCTCGACAAAGGCGGCGCGGTCGAGTTGCTGCGACGCATGCTGGCGGCAAGATGAGGCGCGGCTACGCGCTGTTGGCGGTGCCGGTGGTCGCGGGCGCGCTGGCAATCGTCTGGTGGGCGCCGTGGTCGTCGGCGCCCGACCCGGTGGTGCAGGCACGGGCGGCGTTCGGCGACCAGCCCGTCGTCCACGTCCTGGCGCGACCCACCACGTTGCGCAGCGCGTCGCCGCTCCGTGCCCTCATGACCGTCCAGGAGACCGAGATCTGGTACGACCGGGCCCGCGACCGGGTGCACGTCGTCGAGGAGCGCAACGGCGTGGTGTACGCGGAGTCGGTCGGCGCGCCCGGACCGGCCGCGACGCCGACGCTCGCGTTCGTCATGCGGTATCGCTCCGACCTCGCCGGCGGCCGGGTGCACGTGGTGGGCAGGGACGTCGTCCAGAACCGGCCGGTGATCTGGCTTCGGTCGTCCGCGTACGAAGTGGCGATCGATCCGGTCAGCTATCGGCCACTCTGGGTGACAACCCCGGCGCCGAGCCGCGGGACGTCACTCGTTCAGCTCATGACCGCTGAGACGAAGCCCTACGACGCGGCCGACTTCCTGACCGCGAAGCAGCGCAAGCCGCGCCACCTCTGACCGCGGCCACCCGAGCCATGGCCCGGCGAGGCAAGGCGCGAGGCGAAAACTTGCACCCACCCCCGCCCAAGGGTGGGGGAGGGAGAACAACCACCCGCCACCCGCGGTCAGCGTACCGCGAAAACGCGCCCGAGAACGTGACGCGGAGGTGACTTTCGTGTGACTGTCTCTCCACAGCCGTCCGGGGCGGACAACCACTGCAGCCCGGACGCGGCGGTGGTGGTAGACACCAGCCTGATGGCGGAGCGACAAGCGCGCGGCGGCGTCCTGATCCTCGGCGGCGGCTTCGCCGGGGCCTGGCTCGCGCGCCTGCTCGGGAAGCGCCGCCGCGAGTCGACGATCGTCAACCACGAGAACTTCATGCTCTTCGCGTCCCTGCTTCCCGAAGCCGCATCGGGGTCGCTCGAGCCGCGCCACGTCGTCGTCCCGCTCCGGATGATGTGCCCGCGCGCAGAGCTGCTCGTCGGCCACGCGTCGCACGTCGAGCTCGACCGCCAGACCGTCCAGGTGCGCACCGAGGAGGAGCTGCTCACCGTCCGCTACGACCAGCTCGTCGTCGCGTTCGGCTCCGTTCCGCGCGCCCTCCCGATCCCCGGCCTGAAGGAGCACGCGCTCGGCTTCAAGACCCTCGAGGACGCGATCCACCTCCGCAACCACGTCCTGCGCCGGCTCGAGGCGGCGGCGGCAGCGCCGACGGCGGCCCATCGGGAGCGCGAGCTGACGTTCGTCTTCGTCGGCGCCGGCTACGCGGGCGTCGAGGCGCTCGCCGAGCTCAGCGACCTCGTCCGCGACGCGCTCCGCTTCTACCCCGACCTCGCGGGCGCGCGCCGACGCTGGATTCTCGTCGACGCGGCGCCGAAGATCCTGCCCGAGATCCCGACCGGCCTCGGCGACTACGCGGCGAAGCAGCTCACGCGGCGCGGCATCGAGATCAAGGTCGGGACGACCCTCGACCGGCTCGAGCCCCACGCGGCCACCTTCTCTGACGGCGAGAAGATCCCGACGAGCACGCTCGTGTGGACGGCAGGCGTCCGCGCACACCCTGCTCTCGCCGAGCTCGGCCTACCGCTCGACGACCGCGGACGGGTCCGGGTGGACGAGCTCCTCCGCGTCGAGGGACGCACGAACGTCTGGGCGCTCGGCGACGGGGCGCGCGTCCCGAACCACGCGACACCGGACCATCCCGACCCGCCGACCTCGCAGCACGCGCTTCGTCAGGCACGGCGTTTGGCGAAGAACCTGACAGGCCGGCCGAGCCCGTACCGCTACAGGATGCTCGGCCAGGTCGCCACGCTCGGCCGCTACCGGGGGATCGCCGACGTCCTCGGCCTCAGGCTCCGCGGCTTCCCGGGCTGGTTCGTCACGAGGACGTACCACCTGTACCAGCTGCCCTTGCTCTCCCGGAAGCTCCGCGTCGTCACCGACTGGACGGTGGCACTGCTGTTCCGCCGGGACATCGCGGAGCTCGGCATGCTCGGCCACACCCGGCCGCTCGGCGACGACGACTAGCGAACCGCCTTCAGCGCCTTCGCGAGCGACTGCTTCTCGGTCAGCACGCCCGCGAAGAGGTCGCCTTGCCGCTCGACCCGCTCGAGGACGACCTCCATCGTGAACGCCGCCGGGTCGAGCGACTCGTTGACCTCGTCCCAGCGCAGCGGCGTCGACACGGGCGCCCCCGCCCGCGGCCGCACCGAATAGACCGACGCGATCGTCTTGCCCTCGCCGTTCTGGTTCGAGTCGACGAGTACGCCGCGCCGCTTCGCCTTCGACCACTCGTTCGTGGCCAGCCCGCGGTGGGTCGAGGCCAACGCGCGCGCGACGATCTCCGCGAACTCGCGCGTGTCGTCGTACGTCGCGCGCCGCTCGATCGGAACGAGCACGTGCATGCCGTCGGCACTGCTCGTCTTCGGGAAGCTGACGAGCCCGAGCTGGTCTAGCAGCGACTTGATCAGCAGCGCCACCTGCACCGTCTCCCGGAAGCCGACGTCCTCCGAGGGGTCGAGGTCGAAAAGCACGAAATCCGGCTTCGGCAGCGCGTCGACCCGCGAGTACCAGACGTTCATGTCGATGCAGGCCATGTTCACCATCCACAGGAGCGCCAGCTCGTCGTTCACGACCGGCGCCTCGATCCACCGCTGCTTCCGCGGCGACTCGCGCGTGTGCACGAGGATCCGCTCGGTCTTGATCCAGTCCGGCATGTGCTTCGGCGCGTCCTTCTGGAAGAACGCCTTGCCGAGCACCCCGTCCGGGTAGCGGCGCATCGTGAACGGCCGGCCCTTCAGGTGCGGAAGGAGCACGGGCGCGACGGTGCGGTAGTACGCGAGCAGGTCGCCCTTCGTGATCCCCTCGTCCGGCCAGAAGACCTTGTCGAGGTTCGAGAGCTTGAGCACCCGCTTGCCCTTGCGGAGCTCGGACGGCACCGGCTCGGCGGCCGGCGCCGGCACCTCGCGGCGCACTTCCTCTGGCCGCTTGTCGTCGCGCACCCCCAGGTAGGCGGGCGCGCGCAGGTGCCCGTCGTGCGTCCACTCGGCGAACTGCACTTCGACCACGAGTGCGGGCTCGACCCAAATGATGTCGCCCTTCCTGACGCGCGGCATCTTCGGCACCACGGCGAGCGGCGAATCCGTGCGCTCCAGCGGCCGGAGCCGATCCAGGAGCTCGTCCAGCGTCTTCTCCGTGAAGCCGGTGCCGACGTTCCCGACCCAGCGCAGGCCGTCTCGCTCCTGGACGGCGAGGACGAGCGAGCCGAGGCGCGTCCGGCGGCCCTGGCCCTTGGTGTAGCCGGCGACGACGAACTCCTGCTCGGGCCGCACCTTGACCTTGACCCAGTTGCGGGAGCGGCGCTGCTCGTACGGACAGGAGGTGCGCTTGGCCATCACGCCCTCGAGACCCTGCTCGCGCGCCGCCTCGAGCAGGGCCTCTCCGTCGTCGAACTCATCGGTCATGCGCACGCTCTGAGAGCGGCCGTCGATCAGCTCGCCGAGCAGCTCGCGCCGCTCGCTCAGCCGCCGGTCGAGAACCGGTTGCCCGTCGATCTCGAGGACGTCGAAGACGTAGTAGACGAGCCGGCCCAGGCCCTGCTGCATCAGCGAGAAGCTCGACCGACCGTGGTCGTCGAGCGCGCACACCTCGCCGTCGAGCACACAGCTCGGCGTCCGCAGCGCCCTCGGCAGCGCACGCGCGACGGCGGCGAACCGCTCCGTGAGATCGTTGTCGCGGCGACTCCGAAGCTCGACCTCGGTGTCCCGGACGTACGCGAGCGCGCGGTAACCGTCCCACTTCGGCTCGAAGACCCAGTCGCCGCCGCGCGGCAGCGCCTCGGCCAGGCTCGCCAGCATCGGCTGGTATCGGCGCCGGGGGCCGCCCGGCGCGGCGACGGTCTCGTCCTTCTTGCGCACGATCAGCCAGTTCTTCTCGTCACCGGAGAGCCGCGCCGGCACGAGCGCCCACAGGCCGTCGAGCTTCTTCCCGTGGAGGCGAACGGTGAGCCCGCCGTTTCGCTTCTCCTCGACGAGCTCGTACGTGCCGTTGTCCCAGATCTCGACCGTGCCGGCGCCGTAGTTGCCCTTCGGGATCTCGCCGTGGAACTTCGCGTACTCGAGCGGATGGTCCTCGACGTGGACGGCCAGGTGCTGCGTGCCCGGCTCCAACGGCACGCCCTTCGGGACGGCCCAGCTGGCGAGGACGCCGTCGCGCTCGAGCCGGAAGTCGTAGTGCAACCGCCTTGCGTCGTGCCGCTGGACGACGAAGATCGGCTGTTTCCGCCGTGACACGCGCTTGCCGTCCGCGAACGGCTCCGGGGTCGCCGTGGGATCGCGTTTCGTGCGGTATTGCTGCAGCTTCTTCACAGGTTTCCAGGCACTTTTCCACAGGCTCCCTTACCCGCGCCGGAACCCGGCCACGCCGACACCTTCTGGCTGCCGGTTCTTAACCGCTGCGAAACACTTTTTGGCCGGAACACCCCGAAATTGGCCGAAAACCTCGTGCTCATGCGGTTTCGGCGGAATGAAACAGGCGGGGAAAAGCCTGTGGATCCTGTGGATTAGAGGACGGGGGCGAAAACGCCCAGCGACCGGAACTTTGCGCGCCGCTGGCGGCGAAGCGCCGTGCCGGACTCGTCTTCGATCTCGCCCAGCTCCTGCTCGATCGACTCGCCGAGAAGCTGCGCGGCCTCGTCGTAGTCGTTCTGCGCCCCCCCGGCGGGCTCGGGAACGATCACGTCGATCACGCCGAGCTCCAGGCAGTGCGCGGCATCCGGCTTGAACGCCGCCGCTGCCTTCTGCGCCTGTCCGGCGTCGCGCCAGAGGATCGCCGCGCAGCCTTCCGGGGTGATGACGCTGTAGATCGCGTTCTCCTGCATCAGCACGCGATCCGCCAGGCCGATCGCGCTGGCCCCGCCGGAGCCTCCCTCGCCGATGATCGTCGCGACGACCGGCACGGTGAGGTCTGCCATCAGCTGGTGAGAGCGGGCCAGCGTCCCGCCCTGGCCGTGCTGCTCGGCGGCAACTCCCGGCCATGCGCCGGGCGTGTCGATCAGGGTCAGGACGGGGAAGCGGTGCCGCTCGGCGAGCTGCATCACACGCATCGCCTTGCGGTAGCCCTCGGGATGAGCCATGCCGAAGTTGCGGTACTTCCGCTCCTTGATGTCGCGGCCCTTCTGGTGTCCGATCAAGGCGACCGTGCGGTCGTTGAAACGCCCAATGCCGGCGACGATCGCCGGGTCGTCCGCGCGCGTCCGGTCGCCGTGGAGCTCGACCCAGTCGTCGATCAGCCGCTCGACGTAGTCCAGCGTGTACGGCCGCTTCTCGTGCCGCGCGAGCTCGACCGAGTGCCAGATCTGCTCGCCGGTCAGCGTCGGCGCGGCCTCGAGCTGCTCGATCTGCTTCTGCAGGCGCTTCAGGTCGCTCGACAGCGTCGCGCCGCCGAGCAGGCTCATGTTCTTGAGCCGCGACAGCCGCTCCCGGAGCCGGAGGAGCTGGTCGTCAGCGGTCATTGGCGAACAGGCGCAGGAGCCGCGCGAGGAACGGCTTCAAGTCGGGTCGCAGGACGATGCCGTCGATGTGGCCGAAGCGGAGGTTCGACTCGGCGAGACCGAAGTCGTCGGGCAGCCGCTCCTTCGTCGTCTGCTGCACGACGCGCGGACCGGTGAACGCAAGCAGGGCGCCCGGCTCGGCCACGATGACGTCGCCGAGGCTGGCAAAGCTCGCGAGCACGCCCGCGGTGGTCGGGTGCGCCATGACGCTGAACATCGCGCCGCCCGAGTCGTAGAGTTCCTCGACGGCGCAGACCGTCTTCGGGAGCTGCATCAGCGACAAGATCCCCTCCTGCATGCGCGCGCCGCCCGAAGCGGTGACCGACACGAGCGGGACGCTCCGCTCGGCCGCGCTCTCGCACGCGCGAGCGAACTTCTCCCCCACGGCGCTGCCCATCGAGCCGCCCATGAAGGAGAAGTCCATGACCGCGAGCTCGCAGGGATTGCTGTCGAGAAGCGCGCTGCCGATCACCACCGCCTCGCCGAGGCCCGTCTCCAGCTCCGCCTCGGCAAGGCGCTCCGGATAGGGCCGCAGGTCGAAGAAGTCGAGCGGGTCGGACGAGCGGACGTCGAGCGCCTCCTCCTCGAACGTGTCCGGGTCGGCCAGCGAGTCGATGCGCTCGCGCGCCGGCATCGGGAAGTGGTGGCCGCACTGCGGGCAGACGCGAAGCGACGCGCGGAGCTCGTCGTCGCGGTAGTGGGAGTGGCAGGACGGGCACGTGTTCGGGCCGCGCCGGCCGTCCTCGGCCCGCGTCTCGCCCTTCCGCTCGATCGACACGTCCACCCCGCCCTCCGTCATGCGTCTGCCAAGTCTAGTCCCGCCTCAGCACCTTCTCGTACGCGTCGTCCCGCCAGACGACGTGCATCCCGATCCGCTCGTAGAGGCGCGTCGCTCCGGTCGTGTTCTCGGCGTCGACGCCGAGGCCGACGCGGCGGCGCCCGAGCCTGTAGAGGTCGTGGAACGCCTGCCAGAGCAGGGCCTCGCCGAGTCCGTGCCGGCGCCAGGTGGGGCGAACGCCGAGGACGGCTACCAGGCCGGCGCCGAATCGCTCCTTGTCACAGAGCTGCGCGGCCGCGACCTCGCCGTCCGCCGAGCGCACGACGTAGCAGAGCCGGTCCTCGAAAGGCCCGTTGTGCTCAACCCATTCCGCGTACGTGCGCGGCTCGTAGCCCCAGTGGTCGGCGAACGCCTCTTCGAGCGCCTCGAACACCTCGACGGAGTCGCCTGGCTCGAGCGCCCAACTGAAACGCTCGGGCCAGTCGGGCGCAAGCGGCTCTTCGTCGAGGTCGATCGCCATCCGGTAGAAGCTCCGGATGTGGACGTAGCCGCGCGCCTCCAGCAACGCCTTGCCGTCGGTGTCGTTCGCCGTCGTGCTGGCTCGGTTGGCGCTCAGGCCGGCCTTGCGGGTCTCCTCTTCCGCCCAGGCGAGCAGAATCGTGCCGATCCCGTGGCCGCGCGCGTCGGGATGGACGAACGCGTCGGAGATGTGGTAGTCGCCTCGGCGCCTGATCGCCGCGGCTCCCAGCAGCCGTCCCTCGTCCCAGACGCCGATTCGCCCGCCGTCGACGCGCTTCCACCAGGTGAGGACGTCCTCTGCCGTCGGGCGGTCGGGGGCCCCGCTGTGGAAGGAGTCGTAGTCGCCGATCAGGTTCGCGACAGCCTGCGCATCGTCGGCCGTCTCGAGCGTCCGCTGAGAGAAGCTCACTGCGCCGTGAGCTCGGCGAGCGAGCCGGGCAGCGGCTCGAGGTCCGGGATCTCGCGCGTGGGGCTGTAGCCGTCACGTGGCTCGCCGAGCCGGTTGACCCAGACAGACGGGACTCCGAGCTCCGCCGAGGGCGCGACGTCGTGGAAGAGGCTCGCGGCGACGTGGACGTCTGGGAGACGGCCCTGGCGCCTTTCGAACTCGCGCCAGTGGCCGTGGGCGGGCTTGTAGGAGCCGATCTCCGAGGCGGTGATCGCGTCGTCGAAGGGCACGTCGATCTGCTCGATCGACGCCGCGATCAGGTCGGGATCGGAGTTCGAGAGGATGCAGAGGCGCCAGCCACGGTCGCGCGCGTTCGTGAGCGCCGCGCGCACCTCGGGGAACGGCGTCCAGCCCGGGAGGGACCGGCCGAGCGCGTCCCGCTCTTCGGAGGCGAGCTCGACGCCCTCTTCGACGGCCAGACCGGCGAGCGCCCGCGCCATCACCTCGCGATAGACGGACGTAGGATCGGTGGCCTGGATTTCCGGCTCGAGCTCGTGGTAGCGAGCGAGCAAGCGGTCGCCGTTCTCCTCGCCGAAGAGACGTGCAAGCTCGCGGCGGATCCCGCCGTTCCAGTCGATCAGCGTGCCGTAACAGTCGAAGGTCGCCCACAAGTCGGTCACGCCAGGAGCCTACTGGGCAACCGCCGCACCGCGCCGCCCCACAGTTTTCTCTCCCCCCGGGGGCCTTCGGCCCCGCTTCCCCCGCTTTTGAGGGTAGCTCGAAAAGTGTACGTGTCTGTGCCGGGACTGTGCCGATTCTCAGTCTTCGAAGCGGCGCAGCACGATCGACGCGTTGTGCCCGCCGAAGCCGAACGAATTCGAGACCGTCGTCCGGACGTCGGCCCGGCGCGCCTCGTTCGGGATGTAGTCGAGGTCGCAGGCCGGGTCATGGGTCTCGAGGTTGATCGTCGGCGGCAGCACCCCGTCGCGGATCGCGAGCAGCGAGAAGATCGCCTCCACGGCGCCGGCGGCGCCGAGGCAGTGCCCGGTTGCGCCCTTCGTCGACGAGATCGGCACCTTCCGCGCGACCTCCTCGCCGAGTGCCAGCTTGATCATCCGCGTCTCGGCCGCGTCGCCGATCGGCGTCGACGTCGCGTGCGCGTTGATGTAGTCGATCTCCTCCGGCTCGATGCCGGCGTCGTCGAACGCCATCCTCAGCGCGCGGGCCGGGTTGGTGCCGACGGGGTCCGGCTCGGTGATGTGATTCGCGTCCGAGGAGACGCCGTAGCCGATCAGCTCGCCGTAGATCTTCGCGCTGCGCGCCTTCGCGTGGTCGAGCTCCTCGAGCACGAGGATGACGCCGCCCTCACCCATGACGAAGCCGTCGCGCCCGGCGTCGAAGGGCCGGCTGGCGGCTTCCGGGTCGTCGTTCCGGCGCGACAACGCGCGCATCGCCGAGAAGCCGGCGATGCCGACCTCGGTCACCGGCGCCTCGGTGCCGCCGCAGAGCATGACCTCCGCGCGGTTCAGCCGGATCGCGTCCATCCCGTCACCGATCGACATGTTCGACGCCGCACACGCGGTGCACTGCGACGAGAGCGGTCCGCGCGTCCCGAGCTCCATCGAGACCCAGGCGGCGCCCATGTTCGGGATGATCTCGGGGATCGAGAACGGGTTGACGCGGTCGGGGCCGCGGTCGCGGAGCTGGTCGCGGCAGTCCTGGAACGACTGGAGGCCGCCGATCCCCGTCGCGACGGCAGCGCCGATGCGGTCCGCCTCCTTCGCAATGTCGAGCCCCGAGTCGGTCTCGGCCTGACGCGCGGCGGCGAGAACGAGCTGCGCGAACCGGTCCATGCGGCGCGCCTGCTTGCGGTCCATCCACTCCGTCGGGTCGAAATCCTTCACCTCGCAGGCGAACGTGACCGGGTAGTCGGTCGCGTCGAACTGCGTGATCGGCCCGGCGCCGGACCGGCCGGAGATCAGGTTCGTCCACGTCGTCTCGATGTCGTTGCCGAGCGGCGTCACCGCACCGATGCCGGTGATCACGACCCTGCGCCTACCGTTCAGGCTTCCGTTTGCTTCCATCTCGCCCCCCTACATTCCCAGGCCGCCGTCGACGAGCAGCACCTCTCCCGTGATGAACGAGGCCTCTTCCGAGCAGAGGAAGCGTACCGCCCCGGCCACGTCCTCTGGCGCCCCGAGACGCCCGAGCGGCGTTGCTCCCAACAGGTGCTCGCGCACGGCCTCAGGCAGCACCTCGGTGAGCGCGGTCTGGATGTAGCCGGGGGCGATCACGTTCGCGCGCACGTTGCGCGTGGCGAGCTCGCGGGCGAGTGCCTTCGTGAAGCCGATGATCCCGGCCTTCGACGCCGCGTAGTTCGTCTGGCCCGGATTCCCGTGGACGCCGGCGACGCTCGAGAGGTTCACGATCGAGCCCGATCGGCGCTTCATCATCCCGCGGGCCGCGGCACGGCAGGTGGCGAACACGCCGCCGAGGTTCGTGTCGATCACGGTTCGCCAGTCGTCGTCCGACATGCGGGCAATCAGCCCGTCGCGCGTCAGGCCGGCGTTGTTGACGAGAATGTCGATGTCGCCGGCCTCCTCGACGAGGCCCGCAGCCTGCTCGGGATCGGAGACGTCCGCCTGGACGGCGCGGCCGCCGACCTCCTTTGCCACCTCCTCGGCCTCTTCCGCGCCCGAGCGGTAGCCGACGACGACCTGCGCGCCGGCCCGGCCCAGCTCGAGCACGATCGCGCGCCCGATTCCACGGGAGCCGCCAGTGACCAGGGCGACGCGCCCGTCGAGCGAGCAGAAGCCGGTCACGCGCCGGAGATCGCTTCTTCGATCTTCTCCAGCGCCGCGAGGCTGTTCACGGAGATCGCCTTCACGCTTCGGTCGATGCGCTTCACGAGCCCGGAGAGCACGTTGCCGGGACCGATCTCGACGAACGTCCGCGTGCCGCCCTTGACGAGCTCGCTCGCCGCCTGCGTGAAGCGGACCGGCGCCGTCAGCTGGTCGACGAGCAGCGGCCCCATTCGCTGCGCCGACTCGATCCGCGCGGTGACCGTGGACATGAAGGGCGCCGTCGGCTCGCTGAACTTGATCTTCTCGACGGCCGGCCGGAGCCGGTCGGCGGCGCGGGCGACGAGCGGAGAGTGGAAGGCGCCGGAAACGCGCAGCTTGACGGCGCGGCGGGCGCCCTCTTCCTCCGCGCGGGCGCAGCATTCGTCCACGGCGCCGTTCTCGCCCGAGACCACGACCTGACCCGGACAGTTGTAGTTCGCGGGCCAGACGCCGAGGATCTTGCGGCAGATCCGCTCGACGGCCTCGTCCTCGAGCCCGAGAATCGCAGCCATCGAGCCGGGCCGCTCGCGCGCCGCCTCTGCCATCGCGAGACCGCGCTCCCGGACGAGTCCGATGGTCTCGCGGACGTTCATCGCGCCGGCGGCGGCCAGCGCTGCAAACTCCCCGACCGAGTGCCCGACGACGTAGTCCGGCACGATGCCGCGCTTCTTCAGCGCGGCGAGAAAGGCGAGGCTGGTGGCGACGAGCGCAGGCTGCTGCAGCTCGGTCTCGACCATCTCCTCGATCGGCGAGTCGAAGCAGAGCTTGTGCAGGTCTAGCCCCGAGGCCTCGCTGCCGATGTCGAAGACCTCCCGCGCCTCGGGCGACGCCTCCGCGATGTCCCGCCCCATGCCGGACTCCAGCGAGCCCTGGCCCGGGAAGCAGAACGCAATCTTGCCTCTCATGCTGCTTCCTCCGTCCATTCGATCACTCCGGACCCCCACGTCAGCCCGGCGCCCATGCCGGTCATCAGCACGATGTCCCCTTTCTCGACACGCCTGTCCCGCACGGCTTCAGCGAGCGCGAGTGGAATCGAGCCCGAGGACGTGTTGCCGTACCTGTCGACGTTCACCACGACTTTCTCCTCCGGGATGCCGAGCCGCTCGACAGCGTGCTTGATGATGCGGACGTTCGCCTGGTGCGGCACGTAGAGGTCGATGTCGTCCACCGTCAGGCCGAGCTGGTCGAGCAGCTTCTGGGCAGACGAGACGAGGACGCGGGTCGCGAACTTGAACACCTCGCGACCGTTCATGTGCACGAAATGGCCCTGCTCGGCAACGGTCTGCGCCGTCGTGGGCGCGCGCGAGCCGCCGGCGGGGAGGTAGAGCTGCAAGCCCCCGCCACCGTCGGCGCCGAGCTCGAAGCCCAGGAAGCCGCCGTGGTCGACTCGTTCCATCACGACAGCCCCCGCCCCGTCGCCGAAGACGATGCATGTGGTGCGGTCCGTCCAGTCGACGATCTTGGAGAGGACGTCGCCGCCGACGACGAGCGCCCGTCGGCCGATCCCGCCCGCGAGCATCCCGTACGCCTGCGCGACGGCGTACATGAACCCTGTGCAGCCGGCCGAGAGGTCGTAGGCCCCGGCCTCGGTCGCGCCGAGCTCGTCGGCGATGATCGCGGCCGTGGCCGGAAAGGCCATGTCCGGCGTGACCGTGGCGACGATGACCAGGTCGAGATCCTTCGGGTCCACGCCTGCCCGCTCGAGAGCCTCGCGCGCGGCCGGGAGCGCCATGTCCGAGAGCGCCTCGTCCTCCCGCGCGACCCGGCGCTCGCGGATGCCCGTCCGCGTGACGATCCACTCGTCCGACGTGTCGACCATCTTCGACAGCTCGGCGTTCGTGAGCACGCGATCGGGCGCGTTGGAGCCGATGCCGGTGATCGACACGTGATAGCCGTTGGCGGTGCCGATCACTGCGCGGCGAAGGTCAGGGTTCCGCGGACTGCGAGCTCGTCGCCGACGCGCGCCTCGACGCGCCCCTTGCCGATCGGCCCGCGCACGGCCTCGACCTCGCAGGTCAGCGTCAACTCGTCGCCCGGCTCGACGATGCGCTTGAACCGGACGTCGTCGATGCCGGCGAAGAGCGCCAGCTTGCCGCGGTTTTCCTCGAGGGAGAGCACGGCGACGGCGCCGGCCTGTGCGAGCGCCTCGACCATGATCACGCCGGGCATGATCGGCCTCTCCGGGAAATGGCCCGGGAAGAACCACTCGTCCGGGCGGACGTACTTGCGCGCGACCACCCGTTTGCCCGGCTCGAGCTCCGTCACCTCGTCGAGAAAGAGAAAGGGGTCGCGGTGCGGGATGATCGACTCGATCACCTCGCGCCCGAAGGGCGCAACCAAAGAGGTCGTGCCAGTTTGCACGCGGGTGAGTCTACTTGGGCGCGGTCACCGCACCGGCCGGCCCGTGGGCCGACGCGGCCACTCCAGAGTGCGCAAATCGGCACAGCCGCGTTTCACACGCGTCACGAATTTCGAGCTACCCTCAACAGCGGGGGAAGCGGGGCCGAGGGCCCCGGGGGGAGAAATCGTGCGGTCTACGGCGGGGCTGCCACGACAGCGAAGGCGGCCGGCTGCGTGACCGTGCCCAGCGGGTCGACGACAGACACGACCACCTGGTAGTTGCCGACCGGCGCGGGCGTGGCGTCACCCAGCAGACCGTTCCATGCGTACGAGTACGTTCCCGCCGCGAGGTCGCCCTGGAAGAGCGACGTCACCGTGGATCCGTCGGGCGCGAGAATCGAAACGGTCACCTGGCCCTCACCGGCCAGGGTGAATCCGGCTGCCAGGGCGGCGCCCGGTGCGATCGTAGGCGGCGCCGCGGTCACCGCCGACAGGATCCTGTCGACCGTGAACGCGAAGCTGTGCGTCTCCGAGCGGCCGTCGTCGGCGTAAATCGCCAGCGCAAGCGAGTAATGCCCGTCCGGGACGTCGCCCGGTGAGAAGCCGAACGAGATCGCCCGCGCGGACTGCTCCTGACCGCTGAACAGCGTCTCGACGGCCGTGCCGTTCGCGTCGAGGACCGACGCGGTCACGGCCGCGCGAGTCGAGAGCGTGTACGAGATCGTCGCGGTGTCGGCGTACCCGTCGCCGTTCGGCGAGACGACCGCCGGCGCCACGGCGAGCTCCGACACCAGCGGGCCCGGAGGCGGGGGCAGCGCCGTGCCGCCGACGACTCCTTTGGCGGCCAGCACGCTCGAGCCGGCGGACATGGTCCATGCGTACCGGCCGGGCGCGAACCCAGCGGAGTTCCACGTCCACGCGATCGCCGGCCCGGTGCCGCTCGCGCTCGCGACGCGCCGCCCACCCGGCCCGGCCACCGTGATGTTCCAGGGAAGCCCCGACGAAAGGCGGCCGGAGAACACGACCGGGCCGCCGATCTTCCCGCTCACGACCGGCGCGTAGAGCTTCGGCAGCCCGGTCTGCTCGGCCACGGACGCGATCCGGTTCAGCTGCGAATACAGATAGTTCCCCGGGCAGCTCGTCGAGCCGGTGTCCCGGTGGCCGGACACCGCGCGCACCGTGACCTTCGCCCCGGCACGCCACCGCTCGCTGCCGCCCGAGACGAACGTGAGCGTCGAGACCGGGTCGACGTGCGCGAGGTCGAGCCGCCACGCGATCAGCTTCTCGAGCGACTGGACGGCAGCCGTCGTCGGTTTGGCGCTCATGAAGTTGCCGATCAGGGCGATTCCGACGCTGCCCGTATTGAAGCCGAGCGCGTGGGCCCCGATGACGTTCCGCGTGATCCCGCCGTACCGGCCTTCGTAGATACGGCCGAAGCGGTCGATCAGAAAGTTGTAGCCGATGTCGTTCCAACCGTTCGTCCGAACGTGGTAGACGTCGATGCCGCGCACGATCGCAGCAGCCTGGTCCGGCGTGTAGTCGTTCGACGTCGCCGTGTGGTGGACGATCACGAGCCTCACGGCGGGCGCGTACCGAGGCGCCGCGCGGCGGAACAGTTCGTTTCCGCCCCAGTCGTCGCGCGAGATGATCGGCGGCGAGCCCGCTATCGACAGGGTCCGCCAAGTCTCGTGCTCGACCGGGCTCCAGATGAACGACCCGCGGAGCCGGCTCACACGACCGTGCACCCGGTACTGCAGCGCGTCGGCCGTCCCGGTCCAGCTGGGATTCGTGTCGTCCGGCGCCTGCCAGGCGCTCCAGCCGCCGTCGGCGTGACGCGCCCGGAACTCGACGGTTCCCGCTCCACGCCAGCGGAAGCCGACCAGGTCGAACCGCGGCACGGCAACCGTCCGCGCGCCCACCGCCAACTCGCGCGACACGACCGTCACGCCGCCGGCGCCGGCTCTTCCCGACGCCCATGACGGTGCGACGAGAAGCACGATCAGTGCGACCAGTGCGGCTCTCGCCATCTCCTCCCTGCTTTCGACCCCCTCGGATGATGCCTGAAGCCCGTTCTTCGCCGCCCGAGCGGCCGACCCTACGCTGCTACAGTTGCCGCGCAGTGAAAGCGGCGATCTTGCGGGGATTTTGTGCCTCGCTCGGCGTGGCCGCCGCCGTTCTCCTCGTCTCGAGCCCGGCCCTCGGCAGCGACTCCCACCGCCCCCGCGTGCTCGACGTCAAGTTCGACCTCGACATCAGCCCCCCGACCGCGGACTACTTCAAGAGCGAACTCGACCACGCCGTGAACGCGCACTACGACGCCGTCGTGATCGAGCTCGACACGCCCGGCGGCCTGCTCGACTCGATGCGGTCGATGTACCAGAAGGAACTCGCGTCCAAGATCCCCGTCATCGTGTACGTGTCGCCCGAGGGCGCACGTGCCGCGTCGGCCGGCGTCTGGATCGGACAGGCCGCGGACGTCCTGGCGATGTCGCCGGTCTCGAACATCGGCTCCTCGACGCCGATCGACTCGAGCGGCGGCAACATCGGCGGCGACCTCAGGCGGAAGATCCAGAACGACGCAGTCGCATCGCTGACCGCGCTCGCGATGGCCCACAAGCGCAACACGAAGTGGCCCCGAGACGCGGTCGTCGTCGCCTCCAACAAGACCGCGCAGGAGGCGCTCCGCGAGCACATCGTCGACGTGATCGCGCCCGACCTGCCGACACTGCTGAAGAAGCTCGACGGCTACCACACGAAGGATGCGCAGCGCCCGTTCACGCTCCACCTCGCCGGCGCGCAGATCGACCACGTCTCGGCCGGCTTCTTCACGCGTTTTCTGAACACGGTCATCGACCCGAACCTGATCTCGATCCTCTTCCTGGCCGGGCTGATCGGGCTGATCTTCGAGGTGCTGCATCCGGGCGTGGTGCTGCCCGGCGCTCTCGGCGCGGTCTGCCTCGTCATCTCGCTCTACGGCTTCTCGGTGCTGAACCCGAGCTGGGGCGGCCTGGTGCTCGTCGTGCTGGGGGTGGTGCTGCTCGTCGTCGACCTCCACGCGGTGACGCACGGCGTGCTGACGACGGGCGGGCTGATCGCGCTCGGCTTCGGCCTCGCACTGCTCTTCCAGAACCAGCCGAGCCCGTTCCACGTCAACACCTGGCTGGTCGCGGGAATCGGGATGGGCATCGCCGCTCTCTGGGCGTTCGCGCTCGGCAAGGGGTTTGCGGCACGGCGCAGGCCCGTCACCACAGGCGCTGCCGACATGGTCGGGAAGACCGGCGTCGCCCGAAGCGCCGGCACGATCGCGGTTCGCGGCGAGATCTGGAACGCGCAGTCGCTGGACGGAAGGCCCCTGACGCCGGGCGAGGAAGTCGTGGTCGAGGCGGTCGAAGGCGGGCTGACACTCCGCGTACGCGCCGGGCACGCGTAGGATCACCGCCGGGGGTCGAAGCTCTCGTGACCGCAGCCATCATCGTCATCGTCATCCTGGTCATCCTGGCCGTGTTCATCCTCTCGGCCTCGATCAAGGTCGCCCGCGAATACGAGCGCGGCATCGTCTTCCGCCTCGGCCGGCTGTTCCCCGAGCCGAAGGGCCCGGGCCTGTTCACGCGGATCCCGATCGTCGACCAGGTGATCAAGGTCGACCTGCGGACGATCACGCTGATGATCCCGCCGCAGGAGGTGATCACGAAGGACAACGTGCCCGTCCGCGTGAACGCGGTCGCGTACTTCCGGATCGTCGACCCGAAGGCGGCGATCGTCCAGGTCGAGAACTTCATGGTCGCGACCTCGCAGATCGCACAGACGACGCTGCGGTCGGTGCTCGGCCAGCACGTGCTCGACGAGCTGCTCTCCGAGCGCGAGAAGATCAACGAGATCCTGCAGGGGATCATCGACGAGGCGACCGCTCCCTGGGGGATCAAGGTCTCGATCGTCGAGGTCAAGGACGTCGAGATCCCGGCCGACATGCAGCGGGCGATGGCGCGCCAGGCCGAGGCCGAGCGGGAGCGGCGCGCGAAGATCATCAACGCCGAGGGAGAGTTCCAGGCAGCCGAACGGCTCAAGGACGCCGCGCTCGTGATCGCCGACCACCCGATCGCGCTGCAGCTGCGCTACCTGCAGACGCTGCTCGAGATCGGGACCGAGAACTCGACGACGATCGTGTTCCCGACCCCGATCGAGCTGTTGCGGCCGTTCATCAGCGGAGATTCAGGGGCGCACAAGGGGGGAACGAAGGGCGGATGACGCCCGAGGTCGCCCTGGCGGAGACCGAGCTCCGCCGGGATCCACTGTCAGGTCGTCTGGTCGTGGTCGCCCCGGGGCGGTCGAAGCGGCCGGGTGCGTTCCGGCGACCGGAGCTCGAGGTGACCCCGGAGGAGCTCGAGACGTGCCCGTTCTGCGCGGGCCGCGAGGAGCGCACGCCGCCGGAGACGCTGCGGCTGCCCAAAGGCGCCGAGGAGTGGCAGGTGCGCGTCGTGCCGAACCTCTACCCGGCGTTCGCGGGGCAGGAGGTCGTGATCCACACGCCGCGGCACTGCCATTTCCTCGCCGAGCTGACCGACGACGAGATCGGCGTCGTCGCCGACGCCTGGCAGGCGCGCGCCTCGTCGCGCGACGGGTATCTGCACGCGTTCGTGAACGAGCGCTCGGAGGCGGGGGCGAGCCTGCCGCACACGCACTCGCAACTCGTCTGGTTCCCGCAAGCGCCGCCCGAGGTCGAGCGGGAGCTCAAGCCCGGCTGGTGCCGGCTCTGCGACCCGCCCGGTGACGGGCTCGTGATCGAGGAGCGGAACGGCGCAGTCCTGCGGGCCGCCTGGGCGGGCCGGATGCCCTACGAGCTCCTCGTCACGCCGACCGAGCACGAGAGCTCGCCGTGGGAGAGCGAGCACCTCGCCGCAGCCTTGCAGCTCGCCGCGGAAGGCTTGCGGCGCCTGCACCGGCTCGAGGGGCCGTGCCCGATGAACCTCTGGCTCCACGAGTCGGGCCACTGGCACATCGAGGTCGTGCCGCGCCTGACGATCCTGGCCGGCATCGAGCTCGGCGCCGGCTACTTCGTGAACCCGCTGCCGCCCGAGACGGCCGCGGAAGCTCTCCGGGGCTAGTCCTCGTCCTCTTCGGGCTCGTCGGGCTCTTCCAGCTCGTCGGGCTCTTCCAGCTCGTCCGGCTCCTCGAGCTCCGGCACGGCCGCTTCGAGTTCGGCGTGGTTGCCGTTCCCGTTGCCGTCCTTCTGCTCTTCCGAGTCGACGACCGGCGCCAGCGCCGACACCTTCTCGCCCTCGCGGAGCCGCATGACGATCACGCCCTGCGTCGCGCGGCCTGCACGCTTGATGCCGTCAGCGGGAATGCGGATGACCGTGCCGCCGGTGGAGATGAGCATCACCTGGTAGCCCTCGCGGACGACGCGGGCTCCCGCGAGCTTGCCCTTCGCCTCCGTGAGCTGGACTGTCTTCACGCCGAGGCCGCCGCGGCCCTTCGCCGGATACTCGGACACGCGCGTGCGCTTGCCGTAGCCGTTCTCGGTCACGACGAGGAGGTCGGCGTCCGGGTCGGCGATCGCGATCGCGATCACCTCGTCGTCGGCACGGAGCCGCATCCCCTGTACGCCTGAGGCGTCGCGTCCCATCGGCCGGACGACCTTCTCGTTGAACCGGATCGCCTGACCCGAACGGGAGACCATCATCACGTCGTCGGTGCCGGACGCGTGCCGCACGCCGACGAGCTCGTCGCCCTCGCGCATCTTGATCGCGATGATCCCGTCCGCCCTCAAGGTCGTGTTGTAGGCCTCGAGCTTCGTCTTCTTGACGACGCCGTTCTTCGTTCCGAAGACGAGGTACTCGGCCTCGCCGAAGTCGCGGGTCTGGATCACTGCGCGCACCTGCTCGCCCTGGCGGAACGGGAGCAGATTCTGGATCGCGCGGCCTTTCGACTGGCGCGAGCCGAGCGGCAGCTCGTGCACCTTCAGCCGGTAGACCTTCCCGACGTTGGTGAAGAAGAGGACGTAGTCGTGCGTGGAGGCGACGAAGAGGTGCTCGATGTAGTCCTCGTCCTTCAGGTCCATCCCCATCACGCCGATGCCGCCCCGGCGCTGCTCGCGGTAGGTGGTGACCGGCAGGCGCTTGATGTAGTTCGAGCGCGTGATCGCGATCACCATGTCCTCCTCCGCGATCATGTCCTCGAGCTCGAGCTCTTCCTCCGCGGCGATGATCTCTGTGCGCCGGTCGTCGTTTCGGCCGTAGGTCTCCTTGATCTCGACGAGCTCCTCCTTGATCAGCGCGTCGATCTTCGCCTCGTCGGAGAGCAGCGCCCGCAGCTCGCCGATCCGCTCGCGCAGGTCCTTGTACTCGTCCTCGACCTCCTTGCGGGCAAGCCCGGTGAGACGCGCGAGGCGCATGTCGAGAATCGCCTGCGCCTGGATCTCCGAGAGCGAGAACTGCTCCATCAGGCCCTTGCGGGCGGTGTCCGTGTCGGCCGAGCCGCGGATCAGCGCGATCACCGCGTCGAGGTTGTCGAGCGCGATGAGGTAGCCCTCGAGGACGTGCGCGCGCTTCTCGGCCTGTCGCAGCTCGTGCTTCGAGCGGCGGGTGACGATCTCGCGCTGGAAGTCGAGGAAGTGGTTGGCGAGCTCGAGCAGCGACAGTGTGCGCGGGACGCCGTCGACGAGCGCGACCGCGTTGTAGCCGAACGTCGTCTGCAGCGCGGTGTGCTTGAACAGCTTGTTGAGGACGACCTGCGGCACGGCGTCGCGCTTGAGCTCGATCTGGATACGCATGCCGGTCCGGTCGCTGTGGTCGGCGAGGTCCGAGATCTCCGGCAGCACCTTCTCGTGGACGAGGTCGGCGATCTTCTTGATCACGCCGTTGTCGCCGCCCTTGCGCACGGCGTAGGGAAGCTCGCCGACGATGATCGCGGACTTCCCCCCGCGCAACTCTTCGATGTGCGCGCGGGCGCGCATGACGATCCGCCCGCGCCCGGTGCGGTACGCGTCGCGAATCCCGGCGCGCCCGACGATGATCGCGCCGGTGGGGAAGTCGGGCCCCTTCATGTGCTTCATCAGGTCCTCGACGTTCGCGTTCGGCTTGTCGATCAGCGTCGTGATGGCGTCGATCGTCTCGCTCAGCCGGTGCGGCGGCATGTTCGTGGCCATCCCGACGGCGATCCCGGAGGAGCCGTTAACGAGCAGGTTCGGGAACCGGGCCGGCAGCGGGAGCGGCTCCTTCTGCGACTCGTCGTAGTTGGGGCCGAAGTCGACCGTGTCCATGTCGAGCTCGCGGAGCATCTCCTCGGCCATCCTGTGGAGCCGCGCCTCCGTGTAGCGCATATGGGCGGCCGGATCGTCGTCGATCGACCCGAAGTTGCCCTTGCCGTCGACGAGCGGGTAGCGCAGCGAGAACGGTTGCGCCATGCGGACGAGCGTGTCGTAGATCGCCTGGTCGCCGTGCGGATGGAAGTTGCCCATCACGTCGCCGACGATGCGCGCCGACTTCACGAACGGCCGGCCGGCCCGAATGCCGTTCGACCACATCGAGTAGAGGACGCGCCGATGGACCGGCTTCAGGCCGTCGCGGACGTCGGGCAGCGCCCGGCCGACGATGACCGACATCGCGTAGTCCAGGTAGCTCGAGCGCATCTCCTGCTCGAGCTCGCGCGCTTCGATACGGCCCGGGCCCAATGCGCCGGTCTCGAGCTCAGACATCTCTGCCAGCTCTAGACATCTAGGAACTTCACGTCCTTGGCGTTCTGCTCGATGAACTCGCGGCGCGGCTCGACCGCGTCGCCCATCAGCATCGAGAACAGCCGGTCGGCGCTGTGTGCGTCCTCGACGTCGACCCGGATCAGCAGCCGCTTGGCGGGATCCATGGTCGTCGCCCAGAGCTCCTCGGCGTCCATCTCGCCGAGGCCCTTGTAGCGCGAGAGTTGCATGCCGTGCTTGGCCGCGTCGAGCACCTTCGCGCGCAGAGCGTCGTAGGATTCGGCGACCGCCGTCTCCTTGCCGTCGACGACCCTGAACGGCGGAAGGCCGACGAGCGTCGCGAGCTTGCCGTAGGCCGCCCGCACGTGCGTGTAGATCGGCGACGCGAGAAGCTCGGTCGGAACGGTGATGTTCCGCGCGGCGCTGGTCTCGGTCTCGGTCAGCCGGATCTGGAACAGGTCGTCGCTTCGCTCCTGGACGGCCAGCTCGTACCCGTTCGTCCCGATCGCCTCGATGGCGCGGTCGATGTCGCCGGGCTGCTCGATCTCGTACTCGATCAGGCGGTGGTGGAGCATCAGCTCCGCCGGAGCGATGCCGAAGTCCGCGCGCAGGCGGGCCGAATAGCCCTCGTACTGCGCGAGCTCCTTCGTGAACCGGCCCCACTTGGCCTCGGTGAGCTTGACCTCGTTCCCGTCTCGGTCGGTGATCTCGACCGACGGGATGCGCTCGCGAGCCAGGAGCTCCTCGAGTTGCGTGTCCTTCTCGAAGTAGAACTCCTGGTTGCCGAGCTTCGCGCGGTAGAGCGGCGCCGCCGCGATGTAGACGTGGCCGCGATCGATCAGCTCGGGCATCTGCCGGTAGAGGAAGGTGAGGATCAGCGTGCGGATGTGCGACCCGTCGACGTCGGCGTCGGTCATGACGATCACGCGGTGGTAGCGGAGCTTCTCGATGTCGAACTCGTCGCTGATCCCGGTGCCGATTGCGGTGATCATCGCCTGGATCTCGTTGTTCGAGAGGACCTTGTTGATGCGGTTCTTCTCGCTGTTGATGATCTTCCCGCGCAGCGGCAGGATGGCCTGGAAACCGCGGTCGCGGCCCTGCTTGGCCGAGCCGCCTGCCGAATCTCCCTCGACGATGAAGAGTTCCGCCGCCTCGGGATCGTTGATCGAGCAGTCGGCGAGCTTGCCGGGAAGCGACATGCTCTCGAGCGCCGATTTGCGCCGCGTCAGCTCACGCGCCTTCCGCGCAGCCTGCCGGGCGCGTGAGGCGGTGATCGCCTTCTGGACGATCTGCTTCGCGTCGGTCGGGTTCTCTTCCATGAACTCGCCGAGCTTCGCGTTCACCGTCGACTCGACGAGGCCGGCGATCGGCGGATTCCCGAGCTTCGACTTCGTCTGGCCCTCGAACTGCGGGTTCTGCAGCTTCACCGAGATCACCGCTGCGAGCCCCTCGCGCACGTCCTCGCCCTCGAGATTGTCCTCCTTCTCCTTCAGGAGGCCCTTGTCGCGGGCGTACTTGTTCAGGGTGCGCGTGAGGGCCGAACGGAAGCCCTGCATGTGGGTTCCACCCTCGACGGTGTTGATGTTGTTGGCGAAGGAGTAGATCGAATCCTGGTACGACGTGTTCCACTGCATCGCCACCTCGACCATCCCGTCGTCGCTCTCGTTCTCGAAGTACGCGATGTGCCGGTGGACGGGATCCTTCGACTCGTTCACGTAGGCCACGAAGTCCCTGATGCCGCCCTCGTAGTGGAACTCGACCGTCTCGCCGCCGGCGCGCTCGTCGGTGAAGACGATGCGCAGCCCCTTGGTCAGGAACGCCGTCTCGCGGAAGTGCTGCTTGAGCGTGTCCGCGGAAAACTCGAGCTCCTCGAAGATCTCCGCGTCGGGTAGGAACGAGACCGTGGTGCCGGTCTCCTTGGACATGCCGACCTTCTTCATCTCGCCGGTCGGCTCGCCGCGGGCGAACTCCTGACGGTAGACCTTGCCGTCGCGCTCGACCTCTGCCACCAGCCACTCGGAGAGCGCGTTGACGACGGAGACGCCGACGCCGTGGAGCCCGCCGGAGACCTTGTATCCGCCCTGGCCGAACTTGCCCCCGGCATGGAGCTTCGTCAGGACGACCGTCAGCGCGGGCAGGCCCTGGTCCTTGATCACGTCCACCGGGATGCCGGCGCCGCGGTCACGAACGGTCACCGAGTTGTCCGGGTGGACCGTGATCTCGATCAGGTCGTTCCGGCCCGCCATGGCCTCGTCGACGGCGTTCGCGACCACCTCCCAGACGAGGTGATGGAGCCCTCGAGAACCCGTCGAGCCGATGTACATGCCCGGTCGCATCCGGACCGGCTCGAGCCCTTCGAGGACGGTGATGTCCTTTGCGGTGTAGGCTGCCTCGGTCATGAAAAAAGCCCTGCAATTTGCCGGATTGCGGGCTGGAGTAAGTGTACCAGAGTCAGCGGTCGTCACCGCGGGCCGAGAGGCCCAGCGCGACAGCTTTTTCGACCTCTTTGCGGAGGTCTTCGTCCTCGATTCCGGCGGCGAGCCGGGCAGCCGCGGCACGGGCGGCCGGTGAAGCTCCGGGAGGCGGGGAGGCAGCGGCTTCGGGAGCCGTCGGCGCGGGCTCCGGAAGATGCCCCTGGGCGAACCTGAGCGCTTTCGGAGCGGTCTCGCCGAGCTCCGCGCGGAGCCGGTCGAGAATCTCCGGCGCGAGCTGCCCGAGCTCGAAGGCCCACACCGAGGAGCTCGTGTTGACGTGGAGCGTGCCGTCGCGGGCCACGCGCGCCGGCCAGGCGTTCCGGGCCACCTCGTCCCCGACCGCACCCGGCCAGGCCGCGACGATCCGCGGCATCCCCCCGTTCCCGTCGAACCGTGAGAGCTGCCGCTCGACGTTCGCGCCGATCCGCTCCATCAGGCCGCCCTTCCGGGCGTGACCTCGACGACCTGGGCCGGCTCCGCGGGAAGTGCTTGCCGCGACGTCGTCGTGATCACCGTCTGGCCGCGGCTCCCGACGCGGGCGGCCAGGATCTCGCGGCGGGCCGGGTCGAGCTCCGAGAGCACGTCGTCCAGCAGCAGCAGCGGTGCCGGGCGGCTCTCGGCGATCAGGTCGGCCTCCGCGAGCAGGAGCGACAGCACGGCCAGCCGCTGCTCGCCCTGCGAGCCGAAGTTGCGGAGGTCGCGGTCGCCGGCCACGATGGCGATCTCGTCCAGGTGCGGGCCGAGCCCGGTCGAGCCGCGTTCGACGTCGCGGTCCAGCCGGGCCTCGAGCGCGGCGGGCGTCACCGGCTCGCCGCGGTAGTCGAGCGAGGTGCCGTCGAGACCGAGCTCGCCCGCCCGTTCGGCGAACCCGGGCCGGATCAGCTCGAGCACACGACGCCGCGCCGCAACCAGCTCCGTGCCGAGCTCCGCCACGCGCTCCGTCCACGGCGCCAGCGCGTCACGGGTCGAGAAGCCGAGCGAGATCCGCCGGAGCGACGCGTTCCGCTGCCCGAGCGCCTCCCCGTATGCCGCCGGCAGGCCCGCCTGCGCCGGGAGCAGCCTGCCGAGGGCCCGATCGAAGTACGCGCGCCGAACCGCCGGGCCGCCCTTGACGACGGCGAGACGGTCGGGCGTGAACACCAGCGTCGCCAGCTCGCTCCGCAGCCGCTCCATCCGCTCGACGCGCGCGCCGTTCAGCCGGATCTCGCGGCTGCCGTTTCGCCGCAGCAGCACGTCGGTTTCCACAGGCACGTCGCCGCGGGCGCCGTGGATGTCCACACGGGCGGCGTCGGCGTCGAACCGGATCAACTGCGCGTCCGCGCGCGTCCGCGGCGAGAAGCCCTGCGTCCCGACGTGCAGCGACTCGAGCAGGTTCGTCTTCCCGGCGCCGTTCGGACCCACGACGAGGACGAGGCCCGGCTCGAGGCCCAGCTCGAGGGACGCGTACGACCGGTAATCGCGCAGTGTCAGTTGCGAGACGATCAGGCTCGGCTAGCTCAGCCCGCGAGCCGGATCGGCATGATCAGGTACCAGAAGTCTCCGCCACTCTCGGCGATCACCGCCGGCCGCAGAGGGTTGATCAGCTTCAGCGTGAATTCGTCCTCGACGACCGACTCGATGCCGTCGCGGAGCCAGGTCGGGTTGAAACCGATCTCGAGCGCCTCGCCGCTGAACCCGATCGGCATCTGCTCCCGCGCCTCGCCGATGTCCTGCGTCTGCGCCGAGACCGTCAGCTCGCCCTCGGCAAAGCGAACCCGCAGCGGCGTCGAGCGCTGCGCCATCACACCCGCGCGGCGGATCACGTCCAGGAACTCCTCGCGCGGCAGCTTGACCTCGTGCTCGAAGGCTTCGGGCAGAAGCTGCTTGTAGTTCGGGAACTGGCCGTCGATCCGGCGGGTCGTCAGCCACGTGTCGTCGATGCCGAAGACGACGTGGTTGTCGAGCGTCCCGAGCCGGATCTCGCCGCCGCCTGCCGCGATGCGACGGAGTTCGTCGAGCGCGCGCGCCGGCACGATCGCGTCGAGGTCCGGCGCGGCGCCGGTCACCGGCGTCTCCTTCACAGCCATGCGGTACGAGTCCGTCGCAGCCATGATCAGGCTCGTGCCCTCGAAGCGGACCAGGATGCCGGTCAGCACCGGGCGCGACTCGTCCCGGCTCGCAGCGCGGCTGACGCGCGCGACCGTCTCGAGCAGCGGTTCCGCGTCAAGCGACGACAGGGTCGCGAGCGCAGGATCGGGCAGCCGCGGGAAATCCTCGACCGCGTAGGTGCGCAGGCGCGACTCGGAGGAGCCGCTCGTGACGGTGACCGTGCTCTCCTCGACGCGATGCTCGAGCACGACCTCGTCCTCCGGCAGCAGCCGCACGATGTCGGTGAGCAGCCTGCCGGGCACGACCGCGGAGCCCTCGCCCTCGACGTTCGCGTCCAGCTTCGTGCGCAGCGACAGCTCCATGTCGGTCGCCGCGAGCTCGAGATTTCCGTTCTGAACCTGGAGAAGCACGCCGGCGAGGATCTGCACGGTGCCTCGCGTCGACAGCCCGCGCGAGACGATCCCGAGCTTGGCCGCCAGGTCGTCTCTCGAGCACGTGATCTTCATCCCCGTCCCCACAGCTAGGTCTGCAGTCATATCTCTTTTAGAACCTCGTAGTAGTTATAGGGAGTGTGAACGATGGGGAAGACGTCCCCCAGGCCTGTCCTGATGCGGTCTGGACGGTGTTGGCAGCGGTGTGGAAGAGATGGCGGGTTCTCACAGGGTGGTCGGGGCGCGGGCCGAAAAGGACCTGGCTCAGTGGATTTGTCGGATCCTCGCGGTCAGTTCTTGCACAAGGCTGTAGACAGATGCGTCCTCCTTGATCATGCGCGCGATCTTGGAGGTGGCGTGGATCACCGTCGTGTGGTCGCGGCCCCCGAACTCCTTGCCGATCTTCGGCAGCGAGGAGTCGGTGAGCTCGCGGGAGAGGTACATGGCGACCTGACGCGGATAGACGATGTTCTGCGAGCGCTTGTCGCCGCAGAGCTGTTCGAGTGAGAGAGCGAAGCGCTCGGCGACGGCGTCCTGGATCGACCGGATGGAGATTTGCTGGGCGCCGCCCATCGGGAAGACGTCTTTGAGTACGTCCTGGGCGAGCTCGACGGTCATCGCGCGGCCGGTGAGCGACGAGAACGCGACTACGCGGGTGAGCGCGCCTTCGAGCTCGCGGATGTTCGTCGAGACGCGACCCGCGATGAAGGTCAGCACCTGCGGGTCGGGCACGTTGATCCGGTCGGTCGTGACCTTCTTGCGGAGGATCGCGATTCGCGTCTCGAGGTCGGGCGGCTGGATGTCCGTGATCAGCCCCCACTCGAAGCGCGACCGCAGCCTCGCCTCGAGCGTCGCGATCTCGCGCGGCGGCCGGTCCGAGGACATCACGATCTGGCTGCCCGACTCGTAGAGCGAGTTGAAGGTGTGGAAGAACTCCTCCTGGATCCGCTCCTTGTGCTCGAAGAACTGCACGTCGTCGATCAGCAGCAGGTCGTAGTTGCGGTAGCGCTGCTTGAACCCTTCGATCCGCTTGTCCCGGAGCGAGTTGATGAAGTCGTTCATGAAGGTCTCGCTCGTGATGTAGCGGACGGTGAGCGGGCTCGTGTGCTCGAGGACGTAGTGCGCGATCGCCTGCAGGAGGTGTGTCTTTCCGAGGCCGGTGCCGCCGTAGATGAACAGCGGGTTGTACGCCTGCGCCGGCGCTTCGGCTACCGCCAGCGCGGCCGCATGCGCGAAGCGGTTGGACGACCCGATCACGAACAGGTCGAACGTGTACTTCGGGTTGAGGCCCGGGAGCGTCTCGCGGGCCTGCGTCTCGTCGACGGCGACCACGGCCGGCCGTTGGAGCGACTCGTCGATCCGGAAGCGCAGCGAGAGCTCGTTCCCGCTCGCGTCGCTGACCGCAGCGCGGACGAGGCTGCCGAAGTGCGTCTCGATCCACTCCTTCGTGAAGTTGTTCGGGACGGCGACGACGAGCTCTCCGTCCGAGATCGCCACCGCTCGCGCCTCGCCGAACCACGTGCGGTAGGCGGAGTCGTTGAGTGCGCCCCGTAACCGGGTTGTCACCTCGGACCAGAGGCCGTCTGAAGTCATGCCAAGAACTGGCTCCAACCCTCCGTCCCCGCCTCCTTCGCCTCGGAAAGTGGGCGCGAGCATATACCACTTGTCCCGCGGCGAACAACGGGTCGAAAACGTCCTGGCCCCGGCCCGTTTTAGCAGGATTCGCAGGGAGTTCCTCTGCGTCCCCAGGATTCTCCACAGGTGTGGAAAGTGTCGGATTTTCGGCGCTGGCAACAGCGCGTCGCGGCTTCCGAAGCGGAGTTTCCTAATGCAGCGTAGAAGCGCGGGGCTGTGGACAACCGCGACCCCGAATCGACTCGGCTATAGTTGCGAAACGGGCGCTCCGAGCGCCTCTTTCTACGATGAAACGTACCTATCAGCCGAACGTTCGCCGGCGGAAGCGCAAGCACGGGTTTCGTGCGCGCATGGCGACGCGTGCCGGCCGCGCGATCCTGAAGCGCCGCCGGGCGAAGGGCCGCAAGCGGCTCTCCGCCTA
>Ga0070741_10001520_pt1 | contig 70023 bp, 57 predicted proteins | sample Coa_R1_4_FD_66440 | JGI IMG/M metagenome (GOLD analysis project Ga0070741, IMG submission 66440) | Surface soil microbial communities from Centralia Pennsylvania, which are recovering from an underground coalmine fire - Coalmine... | ecosystem: Environmental > Terrestrial > Soil > Unclassified ... | reverse complement strand
CCAGATAACGTTTGAGGTCCGAACGTCACTGGAGCCGCTTTCGCTTCTTCCGGCGCTTCGTCGCGTGGTGAGCCAGATCGATCCAAATCTTGCCTTGCAGAAGCCCATGACTCAAGCGGCGCAGTTCGAGCAGACCTATACGACGCCGATGCTCTTTGCGCGCCTCGCAATAGTCTTCGGCCTACTCGCAGTGGTGCTGGTGGTAACCGGCCTCTATGGAACCTTGTCCTATCGCTTGCAGCGTCGCCGCAGCGAAATCGGAGTACGGATGGCTCTCGGAGCCTTGAGGCGCGACGTACTTCAGATGGTCTTCCGCGAAAGCCTCCTGATTGCCGCTGTTGGCTTTCTGATTGGCTTGCCGCTCTCGATAGTAATCGCGCATTTGATGCGCTCACAGCTCTACCAACTCAGCAGCTTCGATGTCCCCAGCTTTACGATTGCACTGGGAATAACACTACTAATTGCTCTGGGATCAGCATTTATGCCGGCCCGCGATGCCGCACAAACCAACCCCATGGACGCTATTCGTAGTGAATAGGAATTAGAACCTTCGCCGCACTGAGCGCCGTAATGAACCGGTCTAATCGGATTGTGCTGAAGCTTCATCCGGTTTTGTTGCTTTTAGTTCCGGATAATCAACTTCGCCGTCGACCAGGCGCATCAGCAAAGTTCCGTGCTTTGTTACAAAGCCATTCTGAATAGATTTTCGATACCGCTGGGGATAAGATCAAAACTTTCTCGAACCCAGTTCTGCTGGAGACCCAAATGGGGTTGACGCCTTGCCAACGTATGCGCTACTTGTGCTCACGATAGGTCAGGGGTGGAGATGAAAGCGAAAAACTGCGCAGATATCGACGGAACAGTCGAAATGTACACGGCTGTGTATTGCACACTGGTGGAAGCTTTGAGAGTCATTTCGAAGGCTGAAGGAGTGAGCTGCCGGAATCTTAATTGTACTGAATCGAAGCACGATCCCTTGTGCCCAGTTCGAATTGCGAGGAGGGCTCTCCGTCGAGCTCGTGTAATAGATGATCGCCTGCCTCCGCTGGGCGACGACTAGGCTATTGGGATTCGATTACGAATCACGACGGCGGCTACTTTCTCCCCGTCCAGCAGCGTGATGGAGGGTTTTGCGTTATGTCTCGCTTCAGCGATTGCGGCCCTGGTGAAATGGCTGGTTGTCACAAAGATTCCTTTTGCAGTTGCGCTTAGGGCACCTCGAAAGCTGTTTATTTCTGGACTCCCAACCGCATGACGCCATCTCTTAACTTGTGCCTGCACGTGCGTTCCCGCGAAGAAATCGCAGTCCTCATCAACATATGCGTTCACGTCAATTCCGCCGTCTCCTGAGGCTACCGTTAGAGACACGCGTACAAATCCGCTTCCTTCCAGCAGTATTTTGACAAACCGCTCAAAATCCGAGGGTGTGTATTGAAATAGCTTGATTCGGACGCCCTCGATTTCAGTGGCGCTCGCTGGGGGTCTCTCCTCCCGCACATGCGGCAGCGTCGCTATTTCACGCTCAGGCTCCTCGGATGTACCTCGTGACCGCGAATCTGCTAACAACATCGCGGCGATTCGTCCGGCTTCTTCAATGGGAACTATTTCCGGAATCGTGTGTATGCGAAAGTCAAAAACCCAGACCTTGCGTAGAGTACCCTTTGCGTCGGCTTGATTCTCTTGGTAGTGGTGTAGGAGTTCGAGCAATCCTAGAAAACGGTAAGTTTGTCTGCCACGGCTCGCAAAGCCGAAAAACGGAGTTGGAATGTCGTACTGTTCGATAAGTCTTTTGTTCCGTCCTGAGAGGGCCTGATCCCCCTCGCGGCCCTGAGCCGTATATACGAGGACGTTGCCCTCAATCCGATCGTGGTACGGGTTCTCTGCTCTCAATCTGCCTGAGTCTTGGCAAGCAGTGAGTATCGCAACGTGCCTGACTCTGCCCTTCGCGTCTAAAGCTGGGCGAATTCCCCCGAGATTCTCTAAATCTAAGGAGAATCGGATTTGATCATTTGTGTAAGTTTCCCCGACTTTGAAGAACGAGAGCTTTTCCATCACTCACGTAACGCGCACTCAGAATGTTATTCGCGAAACCGCTCGACCGTGAATCATTCTAGCGCTTCGAAATCAGGCGCCGGCTTGTGCGAGCCTAAGCTAATCGGCGAACGGCGCTTGACACTTTGCTTTCTATTCGCCTATGATGGCTCGCCGTGAGTCCCTGACGTAAGCGTGATTCCGGTCGTCGATTGAAATTTTCTGGTTTTCTGTTCCATCAATCCTTCTGGAGTCGATTCGGTGGCCTCCGACCAATGCGGATTTGGACGAAAATGCCGAACGAAACGCAGAGCTAATCCCAAGATATGGGAATACCGACTTTTGAAATCCCAAGATGTGGTATTTAGTTTTCCACAAATCGACGCACTTTTCGGCAGAACTGCTTTGTTATCAACATTTGACTAAATGGGAGGGGAGGGGAGGGGGAGGGGTAGCTCCTCGTAGAGGCAAGCTTGAGATTCATCCGTGTAATCCGTCGGCATCCGTGTGATCCGTGTCGTGTTTGGTTTTCCGACGGAACACCCGGGCGAGGGCGCCCGGCTCCACGTTTTCTTCAAGACCGGCCCTGCTAAAATCCGTAAACTCCAAGATTTGTTGAACTTTCGTTGTGCGGGTTGCGTATCTCGTTGGCAAGTTGAGACATTCAGCCCAAACGGTTAAGAATCGGCGTGCGGGACGGATTCCGCCCAGCTTGGTACGATGCGCTCGTACCTCGAAGCTGTCGTCAACGCATAAGCTCGCACGTCATTCTTTGCTGGCCGCTGTGCCTTCTCCCGCACCGCGTCACCCGACGGTGATCAGGCCAGTTCCGCAGCCCAGAGTGGCTGTGACCCAGGTCCCGCGTGGAGGAAGCCAGAACCGGTTGGAAGAGAACGCGCTCACCGCTGCTTTGGTTCGACGCTGCATCGCAGGCGATGCGGGCGCGTGGGAAGAGCTCGTTCGCCAACAGAATCGGCGTATCTACAACATTTGCTACAGGTTTACGGGATCGGGCACGGATGCCGAAGACCTCACGCAGGAAGTCTTCATCAGGCTGTATCGGACGATGTCGAGCTACGAACCAGATAAAGGCTCGTTCAACACCTGGTTGACGACCCTGACCCGCAATATGCTCGTCGATCATTTCCGGCGTACCCGGCAAGAGCGCTTGACCGACTCGATTGACGCCGCTCCGGCAGCCGATGAGGATGCCCCAGCGCTATCCGAGAAGATCGAAGACCGCGCGCCCTCGCCCGACGCCCGGCTGGCCAGCAAGGAGACCCAGAAGATGGTCCAGCAGGCGCTGCAGAAGGTGTCGCCGGATCTGCGGGAGGCGGTGATTCTGCGCGACTTACAGGACATGGACTATAAAGATATAGCCCTCACGCTGAAGGTGCCGGAGGGCACGGTGAAGTCCCGCATCAGCCGCGGACGTGCGGAACTGGCGAGGCTTTTATCGCGTACTAGTAAGCAGGCCATATAAAGAAGTGGAACGAAACAGCCAATTCGGGAACACGGAACGAGCGCTGAGCTGCTCTGAGTTCGACGCTCTGCTGAGCGATGCGCTCGACGGCGTGCTCACTCCGGCGTCGCAGCGGCGCTTCGACTCGCATCGCGAGACGTGTGCAACCTGCGGTCCGCTGTTCGCCGAGACCTCCGCCGGACTGAATTGGCTGGAGGCCCTGCCCGAACTGGAACCGCCGGCCAACTTGGTTCATAACATCGTCGCTGCCACGTCAATGCAGACCGCGGCAGCTCTGGCCAACGTTCCTAAGTTGGGATGGAAGCAGCGCGTTCGCACTTTCCTTACAGACGTTGCTGCGCCGTTCCGTCCGCTGATCCGCGAGCCGCGTATTGCGATGACTGCGGCAATGGCTATCTTTTCGATCATGCTTTCGCTCGATGTGGCGGGCGTGCGGCTAAACGATCTGCGTCACATCGACCTTCGTCCCAGCGCAATTCGCCAGTCTGCGACGATGAAGTACACAGAAGCCAGCAATCGTGTGATTCACTACTACTACAGCATCCGATTGGTGTACGAAGTTGAATCGCGGCTGCAGGAGCTGAAGCGCGTAGCCGGCAGCGACGAGGAGCAGCCTCGCCGTCCGAATCGAGATAAGACCGAGAACGAGAAGAATCGAGATCGTAAGCAGAATTACTACAGCATGGGACGACAGAACGTGCTGGTAGCGAAACGGAGTACCAACGAGTTGAAACAGAGCAGTACCAGAGAAACACGTGCCGCGTGGAAAGGCATTGACGCGGACGCCAATATCAGTAACCCTGAACATTTCAGCAGCACCGAGCTCTCCCGCGGTTTGTACCCCAGCGGTAATTCCATGAGGAGCGTACTCGCATGACCTGCGCCGTGCACACAGACCAGGTGGCCACTGCCTTCTGCCGTACATGTGGAAAGGCGCTCTGCCAGAGCTGCCAGCGCGACGTCCGCGGCGTGATCTATTGCCAGGATTGCCTCGCCGCGCGCCTTGAAGGCACTATTCCTGCCGCTGCAGCCAATGCGCCCAACGCGGTTTATCAGCCTGCGCCAAGCGGCGCGAGTCCCGGACTCGCCGCCGTACTCGGCTTCATTCCCGGAGTGGGAGCGTTTTACAACGGGCAGTTCGCCAAGGGATTCGTTCACGTCTTCGTCTTTGCGATTCTCTGCCATCTCGCCGATCGAGCCGACTGGTTCGGCTGGCTGATTCCGGCGTGGCTCTTCTACATGGTCTTCGACGCCTACACGACGGCGAAAGCTCGCCTGCTCTGCCAATCGCTTCCTGATCATCTCGGCCTGAACGCGCTGTTGGGCGGTTTCGGATTGGGAACGTCGGCACCTCATCATGTTGCGGCAGCAGCCGCTGCGGGAGCGGGTGCTGCTCCAGGGGCTCCAGTTGCAGGCGTGCCGGGATCGCCCGAGATTAATCCGGGTGTTGTGGATCCGAATGCGCCTTCTGCGCAGCCCCCGAATCAGCCCTACATTCAAGATCCGCTGAATCTCTCGCGCTCGTGCGGGCCCATGGGCTTGCCTCTTGGAGCTGTGATTCTGATCGCCCTCGGCGTGCTACTGCTGCTCGATAACCTCGGCATTCTCGCGTTCCGCTGGACCGCAGAATTCTGGCCCATCGTGCTGATCATTCTGGGAGTGTGGCTGGCAATGCGTCGCATGGGAACGACGCACGGAGGCAGCTAGCCATGTTCAATGAAGGATACGGCGACTACTACGTGCGCAATCGTAACTGCCACTGCCCGCGCTGCATGGCGTATTGGCTGATGGGTCCGGCGATTCTGATCACCATTGGTGTTCTGTTTCTGCTCGAGCAGTTGCACGTCGCGCCATTCGGGCGGACATTTCCCATTCTGCTGATCGTCATCGGATTAGTAAAGATTGGCCAGCGTTCCGCTCCCGATATGGGACACGTTCAGCCCACACCGTACTATCCGCCGGGAATGTATCCTCCGCCTCCACCGCCTGGAAACTATGCACCGTCCAGCGGGACTCAGCAATCCTCGCCGCCCACTATCGACGCGAATCGACCGAATTCGGAGGTGAATCGTGGCTAGTCCGCAAACGCCTCCTCCGTATCAATACGATCCGCGTTACTACAGGCGCTATCGCCGTCGCTCGATCGCAGGACCAGTGATTTTGATCGCTATTGGCGTGATGTTCCTGCTGGCGAACATGCACGTGGTCAGCGGCGAGCGCATTGGATGGCTCTTTGCTACGTGGTGGCCCGCGCTGCTCATCCTGCTTGGCCTGGTTCGGGTGGTCGAGTATGTCGTTGCTCGCAGCCAGGGCGGACCGGCGCCGCGATATGGAGGCGGAGCTGTATTCCTTGTGATTCTGCTGGTCTTGATCGGCCTCTCTGCTTCGTCGGCGCGGCATTGGAACTGGCAGGCCATTAATGACAACGTCGACGTGAATCCCGGATGGGATGGCGTTTTCGGCACCAAGTACGACTTCACGCAGGAGCTCTCACAGCCGCTGCCAGCGAATGGATCGATTGACGTCGAGTCTGATCATGGCGCTGTCACAGTTCATGCCACTGATAATGCGAACGATCCGGTGAAGATGGTGGTGCACCGCCATATCGCTGCCGACTCGCAGGATGCGGCCAACAAGTACAACGATCAGCAGAAACCGACGATGACCGTGGATGGCAACACGCTGCGCCTTGATTCCGGCGAACATGCTCCGCACGTGCAGGTCGGTTTCGTAATGGGACCGCGCATTGTGAGCGACCTCGAAATCTGGGCGCCACGGAAGGCTCCCATTCAAATCAACGCCGCGCACGGAGATGTAAACGTGTCTCCGCGCGATGCGAACGTGAAAGTCAGCACGACGCATGGTGACATTCAGGTGAGCGACGTCAAAGGCAATGTCGATGCCACTACCCACAAAGGGGACGTGCAGATCGGCAGGGTCACAGGCGACGTCCATCTTGACGGCCGCGCAGATGACGTTACTCTGAGCGATATCTCCGGAGTCGCGCTGCTGGAAGGCGAATTCTTTGGCGACACGCACTTGTCCCATATCGGGAAATCGGTAACCTTCCACAGCACGCGTACCGATTTGGAACTGGGTAAACTGACTGGCGATCTGGAAATGGATTCTGGGGATCTGCGCGTGACTTCGGCATCAGGCTCATTTCAGGTGCGCACGCGGGCCAAGGACATTCGCTTGGAGAACATCTCTGGTCCCATCACAGTCGAGAACAGTCATGGCGAGGTCGAGCTACATCCCAATGCTCCCTTTGGCGACGTCACCGTCAACAATCAACAGGGCGCGATTCACGTGGTGCTACCGGAGAACTCCGGTTATACCGTGAACGCGCGCAGCACTCGCGGAGACTTCGACAGCGACTTTTCTCTCAACGTAAGCAAGAGCGGAGACGATCAAGTAGCGGAAGGCACGATCGGGAAAGGCGGCTCGAAGCTGCAGCTCACGACCGATCACGGAAGTATTGAGATCCGCAAAGGCTAAACCGCCACTGCGTCTGCAAGACGCCAAAGACCCTGAAGCTCCTGCTGCGTGCGGCGATCCCGAAGCGGGCGTTAACACGCCTTGCGCAGGATCGGCATCGCTGCCTTGCACACTCCTTGAATTGCACTTTCACCCACATTCGGTTTATTGTTTTGCACCGTAGTAAGTGGCAGCCATCGTTGCAACCCTTAATTTCCAAAGTGAATCTGCCAAAAGGGGTTCTATGGGCAAATTTTGCCTGCCTGCGGTGTCGAGTTTGCGGCGCCCGTTTGGGTGCTTAGTCTTGCTTCTGGGTTTACGGGCATTGCCGGCGTACGCTGCTTCCAACCAGGCGGGCGCCGTCCTACACATTCAAGTCACGGTCGTGGCAACCGTTCAGCCGCCCACAACCCGACCAAACATGACAAACTCGACCGGCTCAGTTACGTACAATCTGCAGCCGCCGACGGCCTCGAAGATGTCGTTCCTGGTGACGGTCCAGCCGATTTCACGATCGCGCGCGGCAAGCGCGGAGAGCAGGCGCGAGTCCGAAAGAGGCGCCGTGCTGCAGACAACAACTGTGATTGCCGAATAGCTATTTCGGATTTGAGCCGCCGTTGAGCTTGAGTTGACGCAGGCACTGCGCAATCTCGCCCAGGGAGGGCAACTGAGTACAGATTTCGCGAGTCATCGTGCCGTCAGGAACCTCGGCAGGAGCAGTGCCATTCAGGTCTGCATCGGGCACCAGCTGCGGAATCGCAACTGCGGATGTGGCATGCGCGGTCGCAGTCGGACGAGGTTGCGATGCGGTGGCCGTGATTGGCGGCATAACGGATGCTTGAGCGTCAGTTGTACGGGGTTCATTTTGGGCGCCATGAGGCAAGGGTGATGAAACCGGCGGCCCAGCCGTGATAAGCGGACTTGGCTTGGTCGTAGTCACATCAGGCTTGGTTGCCTTCCTGTGGTTGTCTGTCGAAGCAGTCGAGGGAACGCTTTCTCGCATCCCTCCGTCAGGACCACTATGGAACTGATGACTTAGATAAGGCAGCAGGTCTGCGTTCGCGATCACGATGGTGGCGCCCTGCACTTGCACCGGCTCCGCAGGCAATTTCACCATGCCGCTTGGAATATTCATGCCTGCGGGCAACGGCTTCGCCGGAATGACTGAAACCTTCACTTCTCCCGCGGGAAGATTGCGCAGCAGGAATTTGCCGTCGGGGTCAGTGGTCGCAGTAGAAGCGCCCGCGGCGATCTGCACTCCCGCGAGCGGAACCAGCTTGAACTGCTGAGCAGACGGTGTGGGCTCAGGCTGATTGCCTGCTTTCATGCTTTTTGCTTTTTTGCGATCAGTCGGCTCGGAATTTGGAACCGCAGTCTTCAACAGCACAGTTCCCGCAATAGAACGGAGAGCGCGCAGCGGGATGTTTTGCACAATTGTAGATACCGGAGCCACGTGAACGGCGACCGAACCGACGGGAGTCACGTAATCGGGTGGTATCGAAGCAGGATCGAGTGACAGCTTGTAATCACCTGGCGGGACATCGTCCAACTCGAAGTCTCCGGAGCCAGCCGTTTGAATCTTGCGGACCTCCTTGCCGTTATCCAGCAACAATTGAATGTCCTGCATTCCGTTTGAGTCTGGCTGACGGGCGTTGTCGAAACGCACGTCGTTATAGACGTTCCCCATCACACGCGCAAAGTCGAGAATTCCGAAATTGATCACCGCAATTCGCTGCTGAATGAGATCGGCATCGGCTTCACTACGCGTGGTCATGCGTACCGGATTTCTGAACTGAGTGAGAGCGATCGACACTTCATGCTGATCAGCCGAAAGCGACGAGAATTTGTATCGGCCTAACTCGTCAGTGATCGCAACCTGTCCATCCTCGAGCCTAACCTCGACACCCTGCATCCCCGGCTCTCCCGCGTTGAAGTAGCCGTTAATGTTGTTGTCGCGGAAAACACGACCTTCAATGATGCGGCTGCGATGGATGAGAGACAGTTGGGTTGGTGCTGCGGCGAAAGTTTTTTGTACTCCAAAACCAAACACGGTCGTTCGAACGGCACTGTTCTGCTGACCATTGAAGAGCAGCACATTGCTCAACGATGAACGCAACTGCAGCGTTGGACGGAATTGAAAAACCAAAGAATACCCAAAGCTCTGGCTCCAACTATTTGCCTGCGGTCCGTCGGTCGCGCGAGTTAAAGAGACGCTCGGATTGAAATGCAACCTTGGCCCCAGAGACATGATCGTCGAGGCGGATACGGTCGTCCCCGTTGGCTGCTCAGCCTGCAACAGCGCCTTCACTTCGGGTGGGAAGTTTGTCGAATCGACAAATCCCAGCGGATTTGCGAGAAACTCGGCTTGAAGAATCGGCGACAGGAGAGATATCTCCTGGTTCAGTTTCGCGATGATCGATGGCTGCACGCGATCGTGCTCCACCCCTAACAAGACCGTCTGTCCCTTAATGGGAAAACTGACTGCATCGCGTATCGTAAGCTGATCCGCCGAGTTGACACCCAGAGGATCCTGAATCGATCCAACGGCTACTTCGGCGCTGTTTGCAATGTGCTCTTTGAAGAGAGAATTCAGCGATCCATCGTAGCGACTGCCTGTTGTCGCTGCCTGGGTAAATCCACCACTGCTGCGACTGTATGTGTAAGAAAAGTTTAGGGTCTCGCGCCTACTGAGCTGATAGCTCCAGTTCGGGCTGAGGTAATCGCTGTTCCCCTTATACCGATAGATAAGTCCTGGAGAGATCGCAGTGTGATCGAAATAAAGTCCCTGACTGAGCCGCGAAGTAAGTTTGTACGAAAACCCGGCCTTTACATCAGACGTCCCTGAAAAGAGAGATTGCAACTGAGTAAGCGGAAACGTCTGCGAGCCGGATATGGCAGTCGCGTACGCGGATAATCGATACGAAGCATAGGAAACATCCGCCCTGCCCAGGCCTCCCGCGTTGCTGATTCCCCCCTGAGTGCCGATTAACAATCCCTTTCCAATACGATAGGTTGCACCGGCCGTTTGCACTCCATAGTTACGACGGTTGAGTGCATTACCGAAGCTCACAGGGATGTTCACATAATTCGTTCCGCCGAAGAAATTCAAGTGGTTGGTCTGACGACGATGAAAGGTGAACCCGGCAACGTCTCTGGTCGCGTTCAAGGAAAGAAAGTAGAACGGGATCGTACTGCCACCAAAAAAAGAAAACTCATTTTTGCCAGACTTCAATGTAAGCCCTGCACCGCGCAGTCCCGCACTGCTCGACGGAGAGAAGTTATTGAGGCGATCTTCACCAAGTTCTCCGGTTAGGGCCTGGCTAAAATCAACGAGATTGAGAGTAACGTTCGGAGTGGCATACAGAACGCTGCCGGAACGAAGATTTACGTCGTGCCCGCCAAGCTGGCTATCGTTCTCGAACTGGCTTATCGCGCTAAAGCGGTTATTCCCGATCGACTGCTCCCACGAGAGGCTATCGACGACAACATAGCTTGACGAAACAGGAGAGGACGACATCTGAACATCGGAACCGATCACGCCGTGTCCCAACTCTGACTCACGTTGTAACAAGCCGGGAGGGATGATCTTCGTCGGACGATTAATGACGTGAACAACGATGCTCAGAGGAGCGCCTTTGACATAGGCAAGTGCGACCGTATCTCCGCGCGTAAGTCCTGCAAACTCGATCGTGTCGTTGCCTATTTGCGCATGCGCGATCTGTTCATCCAGCACAACGACAGTTGTGATTCCAGGAACGACTACCGTGCGCGTGGAGTTCCAATAAACATCGACACTCGAAGGTGCGGAGGAGTCAGTGGCAAAGGCCATGAGAGGATACACGCAGAGCGCAGTCAACAGCAGTGCTGTTAGTGCGGCTCCAACATTGAATCCTCGTTTCATTTCTCCTAATTACCAACCCTATTTGCAGGAACAGTAAATGCCACCTGGCGAGTCTCAACATGGGTTCCGGCATAGACGAGCGACAAAACTGCCGTATATTCGCCTGCCTTTAGGTCACCATTCCATTCAACGTTCATCGTGTCTTTTTGCCCAGGCAGAAATCGCTTGGCTTCCCCCTCCGCTTTTCCGACTAGTTGGTGATCCGGAGTTAAGATCGCGAGCCGCGCCTGCGGGAAGATGTGAGTATTACTTTCGTTGTTGATTGAGAACGACAGCTTCAGACTCTGATTTGCGGTCGGCGGCACCAGCTTTACATCGTCGAGGCTCACGTTGTACTCGACACTGTTCTTCGCGGTAAGCAGTACCAGACAGCCGATGCGCATATTCGTGAAGATCTGTCTGCCATCTTCAGTTTTGTTCGTGCTGGCCACCGGTTTAGATTCGACGAACAGGACAGCGTAGTAGCCGCCGCGCGCGTCGAGAGGCGGCGTGACGACCGCTCTTAATTTCTGTGTTGCTCCTCCTTGAACCACAAAATGCTCAGGAACAAATTGAATCCAATTGGCTGCCGAGCGCGGAGAAGTTCCTGGAGCATTAAATACCTTCTCGTTCTTGTCGTTGTACCAAAAGTCAGTGATCTGCACGTGAAGGTCTACAGGACCGTCGCTCTTGTTTTGTACTGCCAGAGAGTACTCAAACGGAACGCCCGGCTTGAACTCTTCAACAATCTGGGCCGGAGCCATAGCAAGGGATTGCGCAAAGACATTACCCGCCGGCACGAGCATTGCGAGCAGAACGCAGAGTTTAAGAATTGCTCTCATCATTGCACCGTAATTGTGTAAGTTAGAGTGGCTGTATCCGATCCCGAAAAGGAACCGGCGCCGTTTACATTGGAAACAAATAGACCTAGATACCGAGTGATGTTTACGCCGTTGCCGGCAGAGTTTGTGATCTGAGTCTGTGCACCGGAAGTGGTCGAGATCGGGCCATATCCGGATGAACTCGTGCCAGAGTCGTAGAGCTTTAGAACTCCTGAGTGGACAAAGTTCGTGTTGACGTAAACCGTTACGATCGCGTTGTTGACGGTGGAAAATCCGGAAAATGCCGGCTCAAGAAGATACGGACTTGTATAGAGGCTGCCTCCAGCCACCTGTCCGGGAACAACGGTCACACCAGCGATTGGTCCAACGCCTAATCCGTTCACGTTCCCAAAATTGGCCTGATAATCGGGCGAAGCTCCAGTTGCGGTAATCGCTAAACCTGACGGGGCCGTGGCTAACTGCAATTGAACTGCAGTTTGAACGGTCACGCTTGGCGTGTCGAGTTGCAGCTTGATTTGGTTGAGGATCCCGTGCCGGTTGTCCTCTACGTCGAACATAATGGTGGCTGAATCGGGGCGCGTTACTGCCGTTCCATTCACATCGCCGACAAACAGACCAAGGTATCCCGTGAAAGTTCCAGTCGAAGTCGTTGTGGGCACGATGGTTATCTCTGTCCCGAAGGAAGTTGGCAGGGCTGTGTAGTTGCTAAAGCTCGTGCATGGTCCCGGAGAAGGACAGCTCATGAGCTGAATAACGCTATTGGGATTCGCAAAACCGGAGAAGAGATAAGCATTGACTACTGCAGGGTGTCCCGGATTTGCTCCGGCGATCACGAAATTGATTGATGTGTAGTAAAACTCTCCGCCTGCAACGGCAATCGTCGTGAGCCCCGCTCCGGCATTACCAATTCCAAGGCCGTTCACATTCCCAAATCCAGCGTGATAGACCGGAATGGGAAGCACGGGGCTCGGTCCCGTAATGAGAAATCCGCCTACAGCAGAAGTTAAGCTGCCGGTCTGTGCGTTGACCGTAAGATTCAGTGCTGTGCAAAGAAAGGCAAGTGCGCAGCTTTTGCGGATAACTGACCGCACGAGATCCGAATTCACGTTCGCCAAACGTAACAATCCACGCCTGCTTCTGCTTTCGCTTTGGCGCGGCGTGGATTGTTTTCGGACCTGAAGATTACTTTGCGGCATTTCGTTTCCGGTTTTAGGGGATCACCGGAAAAAACCCTTGCCTACTGGACTGTTAAAACGTAAGTGATGGTTGCGGTGCCCGCACCAGTGGTGCCTGCGCCGTTAGCCGTTGAGATCGCCACACCAACAAACGGATGCAGAGCGGTGCCGCTGGTCAGCGGTCCGGTTGCGATCGAGTAAGCGGTGGCTAGAGTGTTCGGCATCGCCGTGAACTGAGTAGCGTCCGCCGGGTTCGTACCGGTATTGGCCGAGTCGCGGACGATCGTGACACTACTCGGCATGCCGTTCGCCGAAACGTACGCCTTGATCGAACCACTAGCCGTGTTGCTTCCCTGCCCGGCGAAGGTTGGCGTCACCTGATAGTCGGTGTAATACACCGCGTTGCTGAGACCCGAAGCAGGATACTTGGCGCCGCAGGTCACTGCATTGATGGCCAGAGCATCAACGTTGCCGAAGCTCATCTGGTAGTCGTTTGGGGCAGTGCCGGGGCTGATCGTGCAAGAAGTGCCTGCCAGATTCGTGCCGGTGCTGAGCGTTAATTGGACGGCGCTCTGCACGTTCGCGGAGATCTGCAATGTGGGCGAAACTGTAGTACCGGTCGCTCCTGTCGCAGCGAATGTTGTGGAAGCCATCATCAACAGGGTCGCCAAGATGGCCAGTGATGTGCGTTTCATCTGTGTTGTTCTCCTCTTGAGTATCCCTGTTACCACTCGACGCCTCTGTCGCGTGGTTTAGGGGAAAGTGCAATGCAATACGGCTTGACTGCGGTTTGCTTCTGCCCTGCCTGCGAATTCCGTTACCGTTCGGTCCCGGGTATTGCGTCAAGCGCGGCCACACCTCCACCCATTTGGAATTGTTTAGGTTCCGAAAGGGTCATGTACTTCGGGTGCGTGGCCCAACATTAGGACGCTCTAATCTAGGGGTCAACGTAACGGGCGGGTATCTACGAGTAACGTCCACTTTCGTGGGGTTCAATGAGAAGGGCCGTCACAGCTCAAGAAATGGATTGCGGATGACGAATAAATTGTTGATTCAGAGATACTTATAAGGTTACGGCGATCGCGGATGGCGGGTTCTATTGCAATTGAAATGCGGGCAAGTTAAGCGAAATCACTGGTAACCGTCGTTACCATCGAAGTTAACGTTTTCGACGCCGTTGCCGAGCACATTCGCTTTGGTGAGCAGCGAGAAATTACGGATCACTAAGCAAACTTAACTTCCTAAAACGACACAACCCGCTGCGGGAATTTCACCGCAGCGGGTTGCCGGTACGCTGTTGAGATTGGCTTGAGGCGGTCACTCTATGTGAATGGCCTCTGCAAACCTCCAAACTAGCGGAGTTCGCCAGGTCTTTAGAGCTGAACGCCCTAAGCCTCAGCCACCTCACGTTTATTACTACTACCATCAGAACTTTGCATATATTTGGATCGCCCTCCTTTCCCGTGTAAGGCAAGAATAAAAGGCTGATAACCAAAAAGTCAACCGGAACTCGGGTGATCGGCTCATCGGGTGATCGAGTGATCAATAAGGAGGCAATCGGCACTCGGCATTCGGCCAAGGTGGGTCAAACTTTCAAGGTTCCGCTTCAGCACATGCTGTCGCGTATCTCTCTATTCGGGACTGCCTTGATCGATTTCGAGAGTTGAAGCGATTTGCCGAGCGCCGACCGTCGAGTGCCGATTGCCGGTTTTTTCCTTGCAACTTCCCTGGGCCACAAGGCGTAATAGCCACAGGTCCAATCACGTCAACTTTCTGATGCCAATTCAAAACACAAGTCATGGCGCCGCGATCAGGGTGCAGGGGCTCGCGCGCGTTTATCGCATGGGCGACTCGGAAATTCGCGCAGTCAACGACGTTACGTTCTCTATCGAGGCAGGCGAATTTGTAGCGTTGCTGGGAACCTCGGGATCGGGAAAGTCGTCCCTGCTGAACTTGATTGCCGGACTCGACACTCCGACCGCAGGTTCGGTTACCGTTGCCGAACGCGATCTTGCGCGCATGTCGCGTGAGGAGCTGGCGCGGTATCGCCGCAGCACCGTGGGAATGGTATTTCAGGCATTCAATCTCGTGCCTGCGATGACGGTTCTGGAAAACGTTGAGCTTCCCATGCGCTTCGCTGAGGTTCCGCGGGAGCATCGCATGGAACGCGCTCGCGCTGCTTTGGAGCGCGTGGGCCTCGGGCATCGGGTTGATCATCGCCCGTCGGAACTCTCTGGCGGAGAGCAACAGCGGGCATCGCTGGCTCGCGCGCTGGTCAACCATCCATCGTTGCTGCTGGCTGACGAGCCTACGGGAAATCTGGACAGCCGAACCGGAACCGAGATCATGGACCTGATCCACACGATCAATAAAGAAGGAACGACGGTGCTGATGGTGACTCATGAGCGTCCGCTGGCAGAGCGGTACGCATCCCGGTTTATCTTCCTGCGCGACGGCAAGCTGGTGGAAGATCCGGCGGAGGTGCCGGCATGAAGGCCGGAGACCTGGTAGAACTGGCGGGACGCAATCTGCGCGAATCTGTCCTGCGCAATTCGCTGACGACAGTCGGAATCTCTGTGGGAGTTGCGTCGCTAGTAGCTATGCTTTCCCTCGGCATCGGACTGCAGCACCTGGCGTCTTCGCGCCTGGCCAAGTCGGGGTTATTCGACAGCATCTATGTGACCTCCGGCCGACGAATGCAAGGTCCCAACGGACGACGAGAAAACCGCAAAACACCTCCTCCGTCGCTCGATGAAGGGGCGCGGCAAAAGATGGCCAGGTTCGCGGGCGTTGCCGAGGTTTATCCAGACGTTCGTTTTCCCGCTGAACTGAAGGTTCCATCGGTTGACGCAGCGAATTCTCCACCTCGTGCATCAGTCGAAGCTTCGACCAATGCAAGTTCTGGGCATTCCGGTGAAGGTCAGCCTTCCCGTGAGTATCAACTCATTAGTGGACTGCCGATGTCCGCACGTCAGCTCGAGAGCTTCGACAACATGAAGGGCGAGTATTTCTCATCACCGGATGCCGCCGAGATCATTCTGCAAAGCGAAGAAGCCAAGACCCTCACGGACAAGCCGGATGATCTCTTGGGCAAAGAGATCGTATTGCGCTATGCCTCGCGCCACTTGCTCAACGACGACGGAAGCTCCTCGGCAGCATCGGAGTACGGAGCCGCCAGCGAGCTGAGTGTGTATGCGGTCTCGCCCAAGGAAGCAACTTTGAAAGTTGTCGGGCTGGTGGAATCGAAGGCCGACGCGGGAATTCGCGGCGCCGGCAGTGCAGGCGCATATGTTCCCATCAACTTGGCTCTCAAGCTCGAGCCGATGCAGATGACCCAGGTTCGCCTTGCCGGCGATCGCGATCCACTGGCCAACAACTACTCGGCTCTTATCGTGCGCGCGACTCGATCGAGCCAGGTAGAAGGAATCGAAAATCAGATCAAGCAGCTTGGCTATAACACTTTCTCGCTGCTCGATGCCACCCGCAACCTGCGCAGATTCTTTGCCATTCTCGATCTGTTTCTCGGCATCTTCGGCAGTTTAGCGCTGGCTGTGGCATCGCTGGGAATTATCAACACGCTGGTGATGTCGATTCTGGAACGCCGCCGAGAAATCGGAATCATGAAGGCGATTGGCGCCAGTGATGGCGACGTGCAGAAGCTCTTCTTCGCTGAGGCCGGAGCCATGGGAATCTTTGGCGGGGCGGTCGGCGTCCTGCTGGGCTGGATCATCGGCCGAGTCATCAACTTCGGAACCCGCGTGTATATGCAGCGTCAGCAACAGTTCACTCCGGACGATGTATGGCTTGTGCCGCTGTGGCTCGTTCTTGGAGCAATCGGATTCTCGGTAATCGTCAGCCTGCTCGCGGGACTTTATCCTGCGGCGCGTGCTGCGAGACTCGATCCGGTGCAGGCGCTCCGGTACGATTAAAACGGCACTCTGTCTGTCATGCCGAGCGTAGTGTCCGTACTTTTCGGACGCGACGCGAGGAATCTCTCCTGTCGCGCGCAAGCGTTGAGTTCCGCTAGCCGTCCAGATAGAAGCTGACAGGGATTCCTCACTCCGGTCGGAATGACAAACCGGTCTGCTTCTGCGAAACTCAATCATGAATCCCCAATCCATAGTCATCCTCGACTTTGGCTCGCAGTACACGCAGCTCATTGCGCGACGCATTCGCGAGCAGCGCGTCTTTTCGGTCGTCCTTCCCTGCACCGCGCCGCTGGATGAAATCAAGAGCTATTCGCCTGCGGGGATTATTCTTTCGGGCGGGCCATGCTCGGTGTATGACGACGATGCTCCTCCCGCAGACGAACGCGTACTGCACCTTGACGTTCCGGTTCTGGGAATCTGCTACGGGCTGCACTTCATCACGCACAAACTCGGCGGAAAAGTAGTACCCGGTCCAAAACGGGAATACGGACACGCTCAGGTCGAGGTTCTGGACTCATCGTCGTCTCTGTTTCGCAATCTCCCATCCTCACTGTCGGTTTGGATGTCGCATGGAGACGAAGCTCGCGAGCTGCCCAACGGATTCCGCGTGGTAGCGAGGTCGTCGAGCGCTCTGGCGGCAATGGAAAATCCCCAGCGAAGAACCTGGGCCGTGCAGTTCCACCCCGAAGTCCATCACACCAAATTGGGAACAGACCTGCTGCGCAATTTCATCTTTGAAATTTGCGGCGCCGAGCCGAATTGGACTCCACAGCGCTTTATTGACGAGACGGTCACTACCATCGAGAACACTGTTGGAGAGGGACACGCGATCTGCGCTCTATCGGGCGGCGTGGACTCCTCAGTCGCTGCCGTGCTCGTGCATCGCGCCATCGGCGATCGCCTGACCTGCGTTTTTGTGAACAACGGCGTACTGCGCAAAGACGAGTTCCACAAAGTTCAGAAGAACCTACGCGATCGCCTCGGCTTGAACCTCGTTGCTGTCGATGCAAGTGACCGCTTTCTGGCGAAGCTGAAGGGGATCACCGATCCAGAAAAGAAGCGGAAGATTATCGGCAACGAGTTCATCGCCGTCTTCGACGATGAGGCCGAGAAGCTCATCCGTCGTTATCAGCAGGAGAAGAGTTCCCATGGCAGAGCTTCGAAAGCCGAGTTCCTGGTTCAAGGCACTCTTTATCCCGATGTGATCGAATCACGCTCGGTGCGCGGGCCGTCGCAGACGATCAAGACACACCACAACGTTGGCGGCTTGCCGGAAAAGATGAACTTGAAGCTGATCGAGCCGCTGAAGGATCTCTTCAAGGATGAAGTCCGCCGCATCGGCCGCGATCTCGGTATGCCGGAGGAGCTTCTGCAACGCCAGCCGTTTCCCGGACCGGGACTGGCGGTGCGCATTCTCGGCGAAGTCACGTCGGAGCGCGTGAGGCTGCTTCAGGAGGCCGACGACATCGTGGTTTCCGAGATCAAAGCGGCTGGACTATACACACAAGTCTGGCAGTCATTCGCGGTATTGCTGCCCGTTATGTCGGTCGGAGTGATGGGAGACTACCGCACGTACGCATATACCTGCGCGATCCGCGCGGTTCACTCCGAAGATGGAATGACTGCCGATTGGGTTCCGCTCCCCTATGAAGTACTTCGCACGATGTCAAGCCGAATAGTGAATGAGGTGCGCGGAATTAATCGTGTTGTGTACGACATCACCTCCAAGCCTCCGGGCACGATCGAGTGGGAGTAGGCTTGCTAGTATCTCCTCACCAATGCCATCCACCGGTGAAAACGTAATCCGTATTGAAGCGGAGGCCCTTACAGCCCTTGCGAACCGGCTGGCAGGCTCGATGAAGCACGACTTCGACAAAGCAGTCGATCTCCTGTATCGCTGCTCCGCACGCGTGGTGGTTACGGGCATGGGAAAGAGCGGGATCATTGCCCAAAAGATTGCTGCGACACTTAGCTCGACAGGCACGCCTTCCCTATTCATGCACCCGGCCGAAGCGCTGCATGGCGATCTCGGCATGGTTGCGAATGGAGACGTGGTAGTCGCGCTGTCCTCCAGCGGGGAAACTGAAGAATTGCTCAAGCTTCTAGCCAAGATCAAGCGTGTAGGCGATGCTCTTGTCTCCTTCACGTGCGATGTGAAATCCACATTGGCTCAAGCTTCCGATATCGCGCTCGATTGCTCTGTTCCGCGCGAGGGATGCAATTTAGGCCTTGCTCCTACGGCCAGTACAACAGCAATGCTTGCACTCGGAGATGCGATCGCCGTGGCGCTCTCAGAAAGACGAGGATTCAAAGAGGAGGATTTTGCTGAGCTGCACCCAGGTGGAAAGCTCGGCAAGAAGCTGATGCGTGTCTCGGATCTGATGCATGCAGGCGACGCGCTTCCTCGCGTGTCTCCCGACACGGCAATGCACGAGGTGATCTACGAAATGTCGCGTAAGAAGCTGGGGATGACGACGGTAGCCCAGAACGGGAGATTGCTGGGAGTGATCAGCGATGGCGATCTCCGCCGCCTGCTGGAGCGCCGCGGTAAGGATGCGATGGACCTTAAAGCCGGTGAGTGCATGACGGGCACACCTGTAACGGTGAATCCATCTACATTTGCAATGACGGCATTGAATCTTATGGAGCAAAGAAAAATCACCTCTCTCGTGGTGGTTGAAGACGACTCAAGGCTGTTAGGTGTCGTTCATTTGCATGACCTCTGGGGAACGGAATCGATCTAACCAAGGAAGAGCGAACACGAAGTTCACAAAGGCAACTTCGAGAGGTCACACTGAACCCTTCGCGACCTCTTCCTTGTCGCCGTGTGACCTTCGTGTTCGCCCTTCTCCGTTTCCCTCTTCGCTACAATAGAGCTCTTACATGCATCGTTGGTCACAGCTATTCGTTCCCACATTGCGCGAAGCTCCTGCGGACGCCGAGGTCGCCAGCCACAAGTTTCTGGTGCGCGCCGGATATGTCCGTCAACTCGCCGCCGGTATCTACTCCTATCTCTTCATGGGCCAACGCTCGATCAACAAGATCATCAGGATCGTCCGCGAGGAGATGGACAAGATCGGGCAGGAATTCCTGCTGCCTGCTCTGAATCCGCGCGAACTGTGGGAGGCTAGCGGCCGCTGGTCGGTGATGGGCGACAACATGTTTCGCCTGAAGGATCGCAACGGACGCGACCTCTGCCTCGGCATGACACACGAAGAAGTCATGACCGAAATTGCGCGAAAGGAGCTACGCAGCTACAAGCAGCTTCCCCAGATCTGGTATCAGATTCAGACCAAATTCCGCGACGAGCCTCGTCCCAAATCGGGACTGCTGCGCGTTCGTCAGTTCATCATGAAGGACTCTTATTCCTTCGACATCGATGCTGCCGGACTGGACGTCTCTTACCGCAAGCACTACGACGCCTACACGGCATCATTCACCCGCTGCGGATTGAGGTTCGTCGTCGTCGAAGCGCACTCCGGCGCCATGGGCGGATCGCAGTCGCACGAGTTCATGGTTTACACGGACGCAGGCGAAGACATGGTGGCAAGCTGTCCGAGGTGTGGGTATGCAGCCAATCTGGAAAAAGCAACATCGCGCCTGGAGATGGTAGAAGACCTAAAAGTCACGGGCAACGGCTCTCCCGAATTGGTACATACGCCTGGCAAGAAGACGATCGAAGATGTCGCGCAGTTCCTCGGCGTCTCGCCAAAGCAGAAGATCAAAACGCTGGCCCTGATTGGAACCTGGGATAGCAAAGATGGAAAGCACGTTGATCGCCCCGTCGCCGTCTTCGTACGTGGCGATCACATGTTGAACGAGGCCAAGCTGCTGGCCACCATCGGCGCGCGCGAAATTCGGCCCATGCACGCGGAGGAAATTGAGCAGGCCTTCAAATCTCCAGCCGGTTATCTCGGTCCCATCGGCCTGAATGGCCTCGAGGTCGTTGTCGATAAAGCGCTTGAAGGCCGCACGAATCTTATCGCCGGCGCCAACAGAGAGGAGTACCACCTGCGCAATGTCACTCCCGGGCGCGACTTCCCCGTCAAGCAATATGCCGACGTCCGCAACGTAGAACCAGGCGAAGGCTGTCCGAATTGCGGAACGCCGATGGTTGTCGCAAAAGCCGTCGAGATCGGACACATCTTCAAGCTGGGGTACAAGTACTCAGAATCGATGGGGGCACGAGTGCTCGATCAGTTGGGTAAAGAAGTCGCTCCCATTATGGGAAGTTACGGCATTGGCATCGAGCGCATTCTCACGGCCGCGATTGAGCAGAGCAACGACAACGACGGCTTCTGGCTGCCCCGCAGCATCGCGCCATTCGATGTCGTCGTCACGTCGACGAATGTTGCAGATACAGCCATTCGCAGCGTCGGCGAGGAACTTGCGGCCAAGCTGAGCGCGGCCGGATTTGACGTGCTGCTCGACGATCGCGAAGATCGCGCCGGAGTGAAGTTCAAAGACGCCGATCTAGTGGGAATCCCTTACAGAATCAATGTTGGCAAGAAGGTTACCGAAGGTAGGGTCGAGCTCGTACAACGCTCGACACGCCAAAGTACCGATGCTACGATGGCCGAAATTACTGACAAATTGCGCCAAATCGCGCAGTAATTGTGGCCTTCAGCCATGCAGAGACTCAAAGCACTGTTTGGGGTTTTCCTCGTCGTAGCCTTTTTCTATCTGGCCTGGAAAATACTGCCGCCATACATCCAGGAGTATCAGTTCCAGCAGGAAATTCAGAGCATTGCTCGTAACAGCGAGTACGCTCCTCTGGACGAGAACGGCATCCGTAAGCAGGTGGCACAGAAAATTACTGATTTCGGTCTTCCTGTCAATCCTGAAAGCGTAGTGATTAGCAAGGGTGGCTTCGACGTCAGCATTGGCGTTAATTACACGGTGCACATCGATTCCGTCCTTCACCCTTTCGATGTTCAATTTCATCCGTCAACGAAGAACGGGGATCCTGCCGATCCGGTTCCGGCTAACCGCACAACGCCGTAGCCTCAATATTCTGCGTCGGATCGACCACAAACGTGTACTCTTTGACACTCCGTCGTTCGGCGAACCCGCTTAAGTCTCTGAAATTTCAGTGGCAAATGAGTGGCATGCTGTGTGCCCTCAAAAGCACCAGACGCGGCATGGATGATGCGTCAACTTTCGTCTAATCTATAGGTAGCAGTCACCACATTGGCAATCAAACTTAAAATTCCACGCGGCCATGGGATTCACAAGCGACTCTCGCATCCTGCCGTCAAAGCCTCTGTTGCCGGATTCATCATCGTATGCATGGTCCTGTTCGGGGTCTTTGCCTACTATTACGTTAAGTATCAGAAGATCGTCGACAAGCGTCTGAATGGGCCAATTTTCGCCAACTCGGCAAAGATCTACGCTGCGCCCGAAACGGTAAAGGTTGGCGAGGATTTCACAGCTGATCGGATCGCCGATCAACTCCGGCGCGCCGGCTACACAGAAGAGAGCGACCGCAACGCCTCGCGAGTAGGCACCTATAAGGAAGGAGCCTCTTACATCGAGGTGCGGCCGGGGTCAGAGTCGTATCACACTCCTGAATCCGCAACCATCCATTTCACCAGTGGCAAGATCGATCGCATCACTCAAAAAGGCGGCTCTGATCTCGAAGCATACGAGCTCGAGCCTGAACTGGTAACCGGACTTTTTGATCGCGAGAACCGCTCCAAGCGCCGCCTGATCACCTACGATGACATGCCACAGGTGCTGGTGAACGCGATCCTTTCTATCGAAGATCGCCGCTTCTTCCAGCACAGTGGCGTGAATTACTACCGTCTAGCCGAGGCTGTACTGGTCGACCTGCGCGGCGGCCACAAGCAGGGCGGCTCGACACTCACCATGCAGCTCGCTCGAGGGTTCTTCCTAACTCCGCAACAGACGATCAAGCGGAAGATGGAAGAGATGCTCATCGCCATTGAGCTTGAGCAGCGCCTCTCGAAAAAGCAGATTCTCGAGCTCTACGTAAATCAGGTGGACATGGGCCAGCGCGGCTCCTTCACGATTAAGGGATTCGGCGAGGCGTCGCAGGCCTATTTTGGGAAAGATATCGGCGATCTCAATCTTTCCGAAGCGGCCTTGCTGGCGGGGATCGTGAATGGCCCGACGTACTTCTCGCCCTATCGCCACCCTGATCGCGCGATGGAGCGCCGGAATCTCGTGCTACAGGCGATGGTCGAAAACAATGTGATCTCGCAGGCGCAAGCCGACCAGGCCAAGGCAACGCCGCTGAAGCTAGCACCCCCGAACGTCGAAGCGAGCGACGCTCCCTACTTTGTCGACATGGTCCGCGAATCACTGCTCTCGCAGTATCGGGACAGCGATTTGAACGACAACGGCTATCGCATCTACACCAGCCTCGATCTTGATCTGCAGAAAGCAGCTGCGAGCGCCATCGACGCTGGCATGAAGCAGGTGGACGAACTCGTCCGCAAACAGCGCACGAAAAAGGTGCGCGAAGGAAAAGGCAAGAACGCGAAGTACGTCACCACGGTGAAGCCTGGTCCCGAAGTCCAGGTAGCATTGGTCTGCATCGATCCGCACACCGGCGCCGTTCTTGCCCTCTCAGGCGGACGCAATTATGGCTTCAGCCAGTTGAATCATGCTATGGCAAGCCGTCCGACGGGATCGATCTTCAAGCCATTCGTCTTTGCCACCGCGATTAATACAGGGCTGACTGGGACGCAGCCGGCATTCACGCCGGCCAGCATTATCGACGACGCTCCGACCGTCTTCCAGTATGAAGACAAGGTCTACACGCCAAAGAATTTCCAGGACGAGTATTTCGGACCCGTCAGTGCCAGCTTCGCGCTGGCGCATTCGCTGAACAACGCAACCATCAAGGTCGCAGAAGCGGTGGGATATGACAAAGTCGTAGCCCTCGCTCGAGCCGCCGGAATCAAGTCGGTGCGTGCCACTCCCGCCATGGCCATTGGCTCCTACGACGCCACGCCCATGGAGATGGCCGGTGCGTACACGGTTTTCGCCAACAGCGGAACGCGCGTCTCGCCGATTTTCGTCACCTCCATTCGCGATGCCAAGGGCGACGTAATCCAGGACTTCACAACCGATACCCGCCAGGTTCTTGATCCTCGCGTTGCGTATGTGGTCACGAAGATGATGGAAGGGGTCATCAACTACGGCACGGCAGCAGGAGTGCGCAGCCGCGACGGTTTCACTGCCCCGGCTGCGGGCAAGACGGGCACTTCGCACGACGCTTGGTTCGCGGGATACACCACCAACCTGCTCACCATCGTGTGGGTTGGCTTTGACGACTACAGCGATATGTGCCCGAGAGGCCAGTTGTGCCTTGAGGGCTCCAAGACCGCGGCCCCTATCTGGGCAGAGTTCATGAAGCGGGCCGTTGCCCTTCCGCAGTACAAAGATGGGGTAAAGGACTTTACACCGCCACCGGGCGTGGTCGAAGTAACTCTCGACAAAGTAACGAATTACCTGGCCACACCGGTTTGCCCCAACGATTATCCTGCCGCCTTTATTGCCGGCACACAGCCGAGCCAAACCTGCGAGATGACCGCCGGCGACCAGCGTAACTTCTTCCAAAAGCTCTTCGGAGTGGGTCCTAAGCCGCCGACACCCCCTCCGGTGTCTAATCCCGGACAGCAGGCCCAGCCCCCGGTCGCTGGTCAGACGGTTGCGCAACCCGGGCAGCCGGCGCAGCCTGCGCAGGCCGCCAATGCCGAAGATGACAAAAAGAAAAAGGGCTTTTTGGGCAAGCTTTTTGGGGCCATTAAGGGAGATAATAAGGACCAAAATTCGCCGCCGCAGAGTTCTCAACCACCGCCTGCGCCGAGGTAGAACCCGCGACCATCGACCTGGGGAGGTCATTGTGATGTATCGTTCCTGGTTCGCGCTACTGTTCGCTTTCACCGCTGTCGCATCGTTCGCTCAAACCGAAATCCCCCTGATCAACGACAGCTCCCAAACCATGACGACGCCGACGCAACTGCGTCGCATCGAGCCGCCATCGCCGACAGCGACCGTAAAGGAACTCGAAGAACGCGGCGACATCCTGCGCGCAGAGAAGTACTACGCTGACGCTATCGACTATTACCAGGCCGCGATCAAGAAGAGTCCCAATCCGGCACAGCTCTACAACAAGGAAGGCATTGCCGAGCTGCAGATGCTGCACTTCAATGAAGCCAAACATCTGTTCGAGCACGCGATGAAGAGCAACCGCGAGTTTCCCGAGGCGACCAACAATCTCGGCGTCGTGTACTACAACATGCGCAGCTACGGAAAAGCCGTGAAGTACTATCACCGCGCTATCGGTATGAACAACGACTCCGCTAGCTTCCACAGCAATCTCGGAACGGCTTACTTCGCACAGCACAAGTATGAAAAGGCGAGCAAGGAGTATGCCACCGCGCTATCGCTCGATCCCGATATCTTCGAACGCCACTCGCAAGCGGGCATTACGGCACAGATGTCCTCGCCTGAAGAGCGCGCCCGTTACTCGTACGTAATTGCAAAGATGTTTGCCACGCGCGGAGATGTTGATCGCTGTCTTCTATACCTGAAGAAAGCGATGGAAGAAGGCTACAAAGTATCGGAAGGGTTCGAGAAAGACCGCGAATTCGCCAGCTACAGAAAAGATCCGAGGTTCCTGACTCTGCTCAACCACGCGCCATTGCCGCTGCCGAATTAGCGAAGCTGGCCGGGGCTTCTGGTTGGGAGGCACAACTTCACTCGTGCGGTAACGAAACTTCGCAGGAAAAAGGTGCCAATCCCTCCTGATAACCGAGCCTTCTCCAATCCAACAAATCGAGGACGCACATTCCCTGCGCAGGGAATTTTGCAGGGAAAAAATTCCCGCAGAAAAAATTTTCCTCGCCAGGCCCGCATGAACACAGGCGATTTGCGATCGACCAGGGAACCTGCAGGGTAATTGCAGGGAGTCTCGTCGTAAGCCTTTTAGCCTCTCAGACTTATAACGAAATCGCACGACGCCCGCGACGCCGAGCAGGGAGTTAGCAGCCAATTCTGCCCTTGACTGTGGGTGTGCGTCTTCCTATGCGTGTTGCATCGGACATTATGGACAAATAACGCGGCCGTACTCCGAAGCCGATGAAGGTGTAAACCTGACTGCGCGGCTCCGTGTACCGGGGCACGGCTACATAACCGTGCCCCTCTCAAAGCGCTCTGGCCAACATTCTTCGGCCGCCATTTCACGGCAGCCGGCAGTCACCATCGACTACCGCTCACCGCCAATGACACGTGGCTCGCACTTCCTCCAGATGCCGACGCTTCTTTTCCGCCTGGCGGCTATTCACGCCATGACGCGCGACCGCGCGCTGCAATTGCATCTCAGCATTGCCCACGCGCCGCTCGCAGTTCGCGGCCGATGCCGTCGTGGTGCCAAGCAACACGAAACCGACTACACCAGACAGCGCTATGCTCTGAAGCCGATTGAGCATGTACACACCTCCTCGCCGTTGAACACGGATAGGCGGATCTGGTTTCGCAGAATTTTACGGAAGTCTACCGCCAGTCATGACCCACGTTGCGAAGAGTTCAACAACGCTCTGAGTGCCGATCGATTTTTCACCGTCCGTCCTCGCCACCCGATAATACTGCGTTACCTTGATCGGCCGATCGTAAGTAATGTCAAACGAGCGGTCTCTGTTTCATCGACGCCTGCAGGTCGCGCGACTTTTCGTACGTTGAGCGCAGCAGCGCTTCGTCCTCCGGAGAAAGCTTGAGATTTTTCGTCAAAAGCAACTGCAAGTTGGTATGCAGCACAACCGCCTGCGCCTCATATGCGCGACAAAGTTGTCGGACCTGGTCCTCGAGTGAGCGGAACTGGCGCTCACGTCGGCTATTGCGCCAGAGCAGCCATCCGACAAGGAACCCGAGCAGAACAAACAGGAAGCGGTAGATCATCATCGCCGGATGACCGCCAATTTCACCCGTAAACGATTGGCGCTCGCCGCGCGCATCCAGAGCCGTGTCCAGAACCGCCGCAGCAATTCCGAACACAATTCCGTAAATGATTTCTTTGTAATCCCTAAGCATCGAGCGTGAGCGGAGCGTTCAAGGTATCGCATCACCCTCAAGACTGTCCAACTCGGCTCTCTCGCACATAAACCCAAGTTCTTCCCAATCCCGTTGATCCCATCGATTTGAAAATCGACGCTTGACATATATTCCTATATAGGAATATATTTTCTGACGTGGCAAGAGCAGCAACTACCTCCGATCCGTTCAACGCCGTGGCCGAGCCACGGCGCAGGCAGATCCTCGAGTACCTGGCAAACCAGGAGCGCGAGGTCGGCCAAATCGTAATTGCGCTGCGCCTGGAGCAGCCTTCGGTTTCGAAGCATCTGCGGGTGCTGCGCGAGACCGGCCTGGTGCGCGTTCGTCGCATTGGACGCCACATGCTCTACAAAACCAACGCGCAGGCACTGCGTCCGCTCCATGAATGGACCGGATTCTTCGAGAAGCTCTGGACCGATCAGCTCGGTCGCATAAAGGACCGCGCCGAACAGAAAGAGTTGGAGAAGCTCTACATGAAGGAAACGAAAGAGAAAGGCAAGGAGTGAAGAATGATTTCGACCGATATCGCCCTCGATAACTTAACACTCAACATACAAACCGAGATCCACGTCAAGGCCTCGCTGGAGACTACTTTCGAAGCGCTGCTCGAAGAGCTATCGACTTCGCTCGTCAACGGTCAAGGTGTACCGATGGCGATGAAGCTGGAGCCATGGCCGGGCGGCCGCTGGTATCGCGATCTCGGCGAGAGCAACGGCCACTGGTGGGGCACGGTGCAGGCGATCAAGCGTCCGACGCTGCTCGAAATTTCGGGGCCGCTATTTATGTCGTATCCGGTCACGAACAACCTGCAGTACCGGCTCAGCCAGGAAAAAGACGGCACGCTCATCAGCTTTCACCACACCGCAATGGGACTCATCATCGAAGACCATCGCAAAGGCGTGACTGGCGGCTGGGCGCAGATTCACGAGCGGGTGAAGCAGCACGCCGAATCGACCTCGGCCAAAGCCGCAGGTCGATGAGCGGGCTACTGGCTGGCGGCTTCCGGCTGCCGGCTGCTGGCTAAAAGCGGAGATGAACACAATGTGTCCAGCATGTTTGACAGACATATTCGGAGCAGTTGCAGGTCCGGCGGCGGGCGGAGCGGGAGCGCTCGTATTGCTGTGGCGGCGCTGCAAGTCGGCGAAGCCCATAGCCGAGCCGCCAACTCCGACATTCCAGGAATGGGTCGCCGCGATTGCTGCGGAAGAGGAAGAAGAGGAAGATCTGGGCGGCAGTACCGTTGGCGTTAGCGAATAGGTCAGCGTTCAAACTTCCGGAGGAAGCGAAGCCCCCGTTGCCTACCGGGAACGGTACCGACCGGTAGGTCGCATCAGCACAGAAAGGAAGCAATCATGAATGCTAGTGTTGTATCGCACGAACAATGGCTCGCTGCACGCAAGCAATTCCTGAAAAAGGAAAAACAATTCTCCAAACTCCGCGACCAACTCGCCGAGGAGCGGCGCTCCCTCCCCTGGGAGCGGGTTGAGAAAAAATATGCCTTCGATGGTCCGCATGGGAAAGAGACACTCTCAGAGCTGTTCGAGGGGCGCAGTCAACTCATTATCTATCACTTCATGTTCGCGCCCGGCTGGGAGGAAGGGTGCCCTGGCTGCTCGTTCGTCGGCGACCACCTCGACGGCGCGATCACCCACGTCAATCAGCGCGACATAACGCTCGTGGCCGTGTCACTCGCGCCGCGTGCGGAATTCGAGCCATTCAAGAAGCGCATGGGATGGAAATTCAAATGGCTCTCGTCGACCGGGTCGGACTTCAATTTCGACTACCGCGTCTCGTTCACGAAAGAGCAAGTCGCGAACGGCAAGCTCGACTACAACTACGGCAGCGAAGCTCCGCCGCACGAAGAGCATCCCGGAGCAAGCGTCTTCTATAAAGATGATCGCGGGCAGATCTTCCACACTTACTCAACGTATGCCCGCGGCCTCGACCTGCTGCTGGGCGCCTACAACTGGATCGATCTCACTCCGAAAGGACGCAACGAGGAGGCGCTCAGCTTTCCAATGGCATGGGTCCGTCACCACGACCGTTACGGTCAGGCGGCGAGCAGGCCGTGGGAGGAAATTGCCAAAGCGGCCGAGTGCGGCTGCGAGAAGTAAAGGCGGTCCCGCCCGAACTCTCGCCAGGCGGGACATCAGGGCGAGCGCACAGGCGGAACATCAGGGCGAGCGCACAGGCAGACTCATCACCGCAATATCGGTGTCATCGTTGAAAGCGTTCGGAGCTGGCGCCCACAACGGATGGAGGCGAACAGAACTGTCCTTGCGCTTTCACATCGGCTCACTTCGGCTTCTCCACATTCACCGGAAGCTGGAGTGTGCCGAGGCGGCCGTTGATCAAATCCCATAGCGCGATATAAAGGTAGTCTTCCCCTTTTGGTAAATTAATCTGCTGGTCGAAGCCGAATTTTCCCGTGGGATTTTCTTTCAGCTTCTCCTCGTTCAAGTCGAAGGTCAGCTTTTGCGCGACCGATCCTGTGAGGCGTCCGTAACGGTTAAATGCGAGAATGGCCGCTCCGACGCTGATCTGAGTTTCGCCGTTCACTTTCTCCAGCGTGAGCGCATCGAAGGGCCCCGAGTAGTGCACTGCATACGCCGCTTCGTTCCGCTCTGGCGCATGAGCTGTCTCAGTGGACTGTGCTGGACTCGCAAGCTGCGCCGCGGTCGATGGCTGCACGTGCGCTTCAAAGATGATCGGCTCCGCCTCTCTGTCAGGACCCTGTACGGTTTCGCCGTGAGCGCGCAAAACTATTCGTGTCTTACGCGGCGGGCGGGATGTGCCGGTACCGTCATCGAAATAGCCGCGTCGATAACCGAGGTGATACGAACCTCCATCCACCGCAATCTTCACCTTGTGCCATTGGTTGTTCGCCTTCAAATTATCTGGACGATAGGTGAGAGTGTAGAAATGGGAATCGGTGTCTACGGTGTGCGATGCGATCTGGGCGAGGCCATTGTTGTTGTACCAAGCCTGCCCGCCGGTGGCTTCTGCCATGTCGGCCATCAGCATGTGCTGCTGGGCTTCGATCATGAGGGTCATCAGCATGGGCTGCTGCCGTCCGGTAGGAGGCGAGATTTCTACTGTAAGTCCGCGCGCATCGATCGGATACAGTGCGATGCGCTCGGTCTCAAGCTCGTCGTAGACTTCGCGTAAGGATTGGTACGCTTGCATGCTGGTTGGATCAGGCTTCAAGAAAAGATTTGAGCCTCCAGTGAACCACAGCACGTTCTTGCGTCCGGGCATCTGACTCAAAAACGCCGCCATCTGTTTCAGCGTCCCGAAGTCGCTCGCATTCCACGATCCGGCTTGACGCAGATGCGGTATCGCGCGATGAATAGCGGTCAACAGCAGATTGTGGTTAGAAGTGAAATTCTGCAGAAGGATCGTTCCGTCTACTGCGCGCTGGTAAATCGCAACCGACTGATTCGCGGGCAGCGCGTTCACGAACTTCCTCATTTCCTGATTCAGGACCATCTGGTCGACGATATCGATCGTCGTAGTGTCGATCAGGATTGCATTGATCGATGGAGGCAGATGCTGCAGATACTCGTTGCTGAAGACATTCGGAGCGGCGCTGGTTGCAGCGATCGATGACGGAGCGCCGGCGTGTTCTTCAAATGACTCGAGCTGCTGCGGATGGTCGTTGTCGAAGATGTGAAATGCCGAACGGCTAAGCCCGTCGATGGGATTGCCGTGCTTATCCGTGACCGTAACGTCCGTTAGCACCTCGCGGGTGTTGGAGTGAAAGACGTACCCGCCTTGGCTCGACTGTCTTTGCGTGTTCGGCGCCTGCGCCCAAAGTGGAACAGATAAGAGTCCCAGCAGCAGCCTCGGAACAACGCGGCGCCGAAATCCTGAGTCTCGAAATATGGCAGAGAAGATTGTAAGGCGAACAGGAAGGTTGCCGGCGTAAAGAAAGTTTTCCGTTGCACTTAGTCGGGGTTCACGATGTCCTTGTCCAATCATTGCCTATTCGGGCCTCATTCTACCTATTGATGATCTGCCCGAATCATGCTGACGGTAAATTCGGTATGATTTCGCCGCTTGTGAGTACCTGAATTGGGTTTGAGTCGCCGAGCGCGAGATCCCAGACTTTGCATCTGGTGATTGTTGTGATCCAAATCAGCAGATCTGGCAATCGCAACACAAACCGCTCCTGATTCAGTTTTTCACTTCTTTCTGCTATTTTGCCGCTGTCCAAAAATTCATGAGAAAAACTGCGCTGCTGCTCTCCACGCTCCTCACCACGTTTTCGTTTGCTCAGCAGTACGACACGCTCATTCGCCACGGCAAAGTTGTCGATGGCAGCGGCAATCCATGGTTCTACGCGGATTTGGGAATCATTGACGATCGCATCGCCTTCGTCGGACACGCTGCAGATGACGTAAAAGCCAAGAAGACGATCGACGCCACCGGACTGATCGTCGCGCCAGGCTTCATCGACATGCTTGGGCAGTCCGAGACCAACTTGCTCATCGATAAACGGGCGGTAAGCAAGCTCACACAGGGTATCACTACGGAAATCACTGGCGAAGGTGACTCCGTCGCGCCGCTTGCCGCCTCTGATCTCACCGAGAACAAGGACTTCCTCGAGCATTTCCATCTCACGCTCGATTGGGAGAGCCTCAGTCAGTATTTCAATCGGCTGATCAGGGAAACTCCGGCAATCAATTTGGGAACGTATGTCGGAGCGGGGCAGGTGCGCAAGAAAGCCATAGGCTTGGCCGATCGCGCGCCCACAGCGGACGAATTGCGCGACATGGAGGAGTATGTCGGCGATGCCATGCTCGACGGTGCCATGGGAATCTCAAGCGCTCTCATCTACGCACCTTCGAACTACGCGAAAACCGATGAGTTGATTGCTCTCGCAAAAGTCGCTTCGAAGTACAACGGCATCTACGCCACACATATGCGAAATGAAGGCGATAAGGAAATGGACGCGCTCGATGAGGCCTTTCGCATCGGCCGCGAGGCGAATATCCCTGTTGAGATCTTCCACCTCAAAGTCTCCGGCAAACAGAATTGGGGAAAAATGCCGCAGGTAATCGCGAAGATCGAAGAAGCGCGCTCCGGTGGACTCGACATCACTGCCGATCATTATCCGTACATCGCTTCCGCGACCTCACTCGGCGCGCTTATTCCTCCCAAGTATCACGAGGGCGGCTCGGAAGCGCTTGCTGCGCGTCTTAAGGAACCGGCGAGCAGACAACAGATTCGCGCAGAACTCGAAAACGGTGCCGGGTACGAGAACATGTGGCGCGGAGTCGGCGGGCCCGAAGGCGTGCTGATCGTTTCCACGATTGTTCCCGAATTGAAGCAATACGAAGGCAAGACGCTGGCGGCAGTTGCAAAGACGCAGAACAAAGATCCATTTGATACTCTCTGCGATCTCCTCATCCAGAGCAAGGACGGTATCGGCGCGGCATATTTCAGCATGAGCGAGAACGATGTCCGGCTCGCCATGCAGCAGCCATGGGTGAGCGTGGGAACTGACTACGGCGAAGTCGCTCCTGACGGTCCGCTCAGCGAATCGAAGTCGCATCCGCGCGCGTATGGCAGCTTCACGCGCATTCTCGGCAAATACGTTCGAGAAGAACGCGTTCTGCGACTCGAAGATGCCATTCGCAAATTCACATCGCTTCCCGCGCAGCGCGAGCGCCTGGATCATCGAGGATTGCTGCGCGAGGACTACTTCGCCGACATCAGCATCTTTGATCCCAAGACGGTCATTGATAAGGCGACGTTCGACAATCCGAATCAGCCCAGCATGGGGATCGAATACGTATTCGTTAACGGCGTCCTCGCGCTCGAGCACGAGAAGACCACTGGGCACTTCGGCGGGCGTCCTCTTCGCGGACAGGCGTATCAGGCGCGGGCAATCGCTCCCGAGGGCCTTCCGCCTCGCGGTAGCGTACGAGGATTTGTTAGCGATGCTGAGGGCTGGCCGCTGCCTCGGACCAAATTGGTCCTGACCGATGCTTCGGGAAGAGAGATAGGCAGTGCCACATCGGGACGCGAAGGCAAGTACGAGATTACTTTAGAGCAGCCATGCGATACGTGCACAATCACCGCGTCGCGAATGGGATTCGCGAAGCAAAAGCGCAAATTGCAGTACAACGGATCGAATCCCTTGTGGTTCGGGTTTGCTCTCGAACGACAAGCAAGCCGAAGGTAGATTCATCGAGCCCTAGCTGGACGAGATGGCGAACTGCCTCGCGCCTGTGGAGCAAGGCAGATCGAATTCAACTACCAGGCCATGCGGATCCGCATTGCGTGCAGTCACATTACCGCCGTGCAGACGCGCTACCTGCTGCGTAATAGCTAGCCCAATTCCGCTGCCTCCTGAACGATGCTCGCGAGCATCACTAAGCCGGTAAAAAGGACGGAACATTTTTTCCAATTCGGCGGCAGGCACACCAGGCCCCTCGTCGGAGATGGAGATGCGCAAACGCCGGTCGTCGCAATCGAGATGAACACGTACCGTGCTTCCCGGCGGCGTGTGCCGCACGGCATTGCGTATTACGTTTTCAAGAGCACTATGCAAAAGCTCGTGTGAGCCTTGTATCTCGCAGTCGTTCGCGCCCGCCACGTCCACGCGACAACTCTTTGCTGTGGCTTCAAAGTTTGCATCCTGCGCAATCTGGTCGAGCAGAGGACGAAGCGCAATTGCGCTGTGCTGAGGTGGATCCACGAGTGAATTGATGCGCGCGAGCGTGAGCAGCCTGCCGATCATTTCGTTTAGCCGCTCCGATTCCTTCTCGATGCGGTTGAGGGCGTCGCTGGCTTCTTTGCCGGCCCATTTTCTTGCTATCTCGAGCGCGACGGTCAATCGCGCTAAGGGAGAGCGAAGCTCGTGGGAAATGTCGCGCAGTAGTTGTTGTTGCGTTTCCATCAACCGTTCGATTCTCTCCGCCATCTGGTTAAAGTCACGGACCAGGTCACCCATTTCATCGCGTCGTGTTGCCAGATTGGGAGCGGCGCGCGCGGAGAAGTCTCCGCCGGCGATGCTGCTGGCGGCCGAGCGTATGCGCAGCACAGGTCGAATGAGGTAAAGCGTGAGCGTGTAACAGACCAACCCAGAGATCAGGATAGCAATGCTCCAGCGCAACAACTGCTGACTAGCTGTTCCGCGAAACAATCCTGAAGTTCGTCGCGGAAGCTCGGCGATGAAGACGTACTTCTTGCCCGATGGTCCCTGTGCAACGGTCGCGACTTCGGCAAAATTGCCGCGCATTTCAAATTGCGTTTGTCCGCTCGATTTCGCGACAGTCGCGAGCTGTTGATCAGCGTTGTCGAGTGTGCTCGCGAGAGCTTGCATGTTATCGCCGAGCAATGCCGCGCGAATTCCCAAACTCTGCTGTAAATGGTTGAGTAACTGCTCGGCAGCAGCGGCTCCGTTTGTCTCATATGCTTGAGCTGCAGAGAAGGCATAGAGGCCAACTGCATCGGCGGTCAGCGATTGCCGCGACGGAGCCGTATCATTTTCCAAGCTCCAGACGAAGACGAACGCCAGTGCGACGAGGACCATCGTTAGCCAGAACCAGAGAAAAATCTTTAAAAAGATGCTTCTCATTGCTCAGCTCTGGTTTTCTTCGGCGAGCGGATAGATGTATCCAACTCCACGAATGGTCTTGATACGTTCTTCGCCGTCCGCTCGAGGACCAAGTTTCTTACGAAGGTTGCTCACGTGAACGTCGAGGCTGCGGTCCAGAGCGGAGAGCTTGCGTCCGAGCACTTCTTCAGCGAGCTGTTCCCGCTCCACCACGCGGCCGGCAGAACGCAGCAACTGCTCCAGCAGATTGAACTCCACGGCAGTGAGTTCAACTTTATTGGCGCCAGACTGCACGCGACGCGTGCCCGGATCCAACTCCACATCTCCAACTTCCACTTTTTGATTTGCATCGCGGAGAGCGGTCTCACGTGATCGTCGCAAAATGGCCCGAATGCGCGCCAGCAACTCGCGCGGATTAAACGGCTTCGGCAGGTAGTCGTCGGCTCCGATCTCAAGGCCAATGATCCTATCCACGTCTTCGCCGCGTGCAGTAAGTATCAGAACGGGAACGCTGGATTTCTGGCGCAGATTGCGCAAGACCTCAAGTCCTCCCATATCGGGAAGCATCACGTCGAGCACCACCAGGCTGTAGTCACCGGAGAGGGCGCGTTCCAGGCCTTTTGGCCCATCATGCGCACCTTCTACCTGGAACCCTTCAGGCTCCAGGAATTGCTTTACCAGCTGAAAAAGATCTACGTCGTCGTCAACGATGAGTATGCGTTCCATTGCGATGGCCGTTACGGCCAAAACGTCTGCTTCGGAGTTTAAACAAGTCACACCTCTTAGAGGCAAGTAAAGGCTTTTTGGAATCAGCGCTTTAGAGTTCTTTACATACACTTTCCGCAGTCTTAACGGTCGTTCTTCTCCCCTGTGGGTCTAAAGAGGCGTGGGAGAGAAAAAGGCAATGAAACACATTCAGCGGAAGTGGATTGGGATTTTCGCACTCGTGATCGCAGTCGCCGTCATGGCGGCGTTTACCCTGCGCGGCGGCGACAAGCCGGCATACACCACGCAGGCCGTGCAGCAGGGCGATATCCGCCAGTTGGTGCAGGCAACCGGCACGATCGACGCCGTGACCACGGTTCAAGTCGGTTCGCAAGTCTCTGGCACCGTTTCGAAACTTAACGCCGACTTCAATACGCGCGTCAAGAAAGGACAGGTGATCGCGGAGATCGATCCTGCCCTGTTTGAAGGAGCGCTCCTGCAGGCGCAAGCCGATTTGCAGAACGCTGAAGCCACCGCTGCTGCCGCCAAAGCCGAACTGCTGAAGGCGCAAGCCACGGCGACGCAGGCGCAGAAGGCTTACGAGCGCAGCAATGCTCTCGCGAAAGACGGCGTGATCGCGGCCCAGCAGCTCGACATTGACAAAGCAACTTCAGAATCCGACCAGGCGAGCGTGTCTTCAGCGGCAGCAGCGGTGAGGCAGGCCAATGCGCAGGTAGCGCAAAAGCTCGCCGCGGTAAAAGTCGCGCAAACGAATGTTGATCACACCATCATCCGGTCACCAATTGATGGCACGGTGACGGCGCGCAGCATCGACGTCGGCCAAACCGTCGCCGCATCTTTGCAGGCTCCTACGTTGTTCACCATCGCGCAAGACCTGACCAAGATGCGCGTCTATGCCAAGACCGACGAGTCCGATGTAGGACAGATCCATGCCGGACAGCCCGCGACGTTTACCGTCGACGCGTTTCCCAACCAGGTATTCCGCGGAACGGTGGAACAGGTGCGCATGAATCCCACGACGGTGCAGAACGTGGTGACGTATGACACCGTGATCGCCTTCGACAACCCGGACCAAAAGCTTTTCCCCGGCATGACCGCATACGTGACTATCCCCGTTGCACAGGCGGAGAACACGTTAGAGGTCCCGAATGCTGCGCTGCGCTTTAAGCCCGACCTGAGCGCCGACAAGCTGCAACAACTTCTTGCAGCCAACGGCATACAGTCCTCCGGCAAGGGGCGCCAGTCGCAGCAGGCGGTGGTGTGGAAGCTGGAAGGTGGAAAGAATCTCGTTCCCGTACAGATCGCCGGCGGCCTTACTGACCACGTGAACACCGCGGTGACGAAGGTGATCGCGGGAACGCTGAACAGCGGCGATCAGCTGGTAACCGGCAAAGCGGATGCCGGCAAGAGCTCGGCGTCCGCAGCACGCCCTAGCAGCTCGCCCGCCACGCCTCGCGTGGGCGGCGGCAGGATGGGACGGTAGGAGGTCTGTGATGGCAACCATAGTTGCAGAACTGGAACAGGCAGCAACGACAAACGAAACGCACGATGCTGTGATCAGCATCCAGGACGTGCACCGGATCTACCAGCTTGGCGAGAACCGCGTGCACGCCCTGCGCGGCATCAATCTGGAGATCGGCCGAGGAGAGTTTGTGGCCATCATGGGTTCAAGCGGCAGTGGGAAATCGACGCTGATGAACATCCTCGGCTGCCTCGATCGGCCCACGTCGGGAAATTATGTTCTCGATGGAGTGAACGTCGCGGAGCTTCCCAAAAAAGAACTGGCGGCGATTCGCAACCGGCGGCTTGGGTTCGTATTTCAGGGATTCAATCTCCTGGCTCGCACCACCGCTCTGGAGAACGTGGAATTGCCAACGCTCTATGCGCGGCTCGATGCTGAAGAACGACAGAAGCGCGCGCGACGAGCATTGGAGATGGTCGGCCTCGGCGAGCGTCTCGACCACTTTCCTTCGCAGTTGTCCGGAGGGCAGCAGCAGCGCGTCGCCATAGCTCGTGCGTTGGTGAATCAGCCATCGATTCTGCTCGCTGACGAGCCCACAGGCAATCTCGACAGCCGCACGTCCGTCGAGATCATGAGCATTTTGCAGAAGCTCAACGACGAAGGATTGACGATAGTGCTGGTAACCCACGAGCCCGACATCGCGCAGTATGCGAAGCGGGTGATTACCTTCCGCGACGGGCGAGTCCACCGCGACGAACTGGTTGCGGAGCGTCCATCTGCAGCCGACGTGCTGGCACACATGCCCACGACCGAAGAGGACTGAGGTGACTTATGGAACTTCTTGAAACGATGAAGATCGCATTGCGGGCTCTGGCTCGCAACAAGCTGCGCTCCGCGCTGACCATGTTGGGAATCATCATCGGAGTCGGTGCGGTAATCGCCATGGTCGGCATCGGCAATGGCGCGCAGAAGGAAGTCCAGGACCGAATTGCCGCCATGGGCACCAACCTGCTGTATGTCTCAGCGGGCAGCGTGAACATGGGCGGCACGCACCTGGGCGCGGGCGCCACGCAAACGCTCGTGTCTTCGGATGTGACGGCGATTCTTAGCGAAGCTCCGGCTGTGGCGAATGCCGCTCCCGTATCGTCTTCTAATACACAGCTCGTGTTCGGAAATCAGAACTGGGCGACGACCGTCACCGGAACCGAGCCTCAGTATTTCGATATCCGCGACTGGGCGTTCAGTCAAGGCGATACCTTTAGCCAGGACGATGTGCGCCGCGCTGCCAACGTCGCGGTGATCGGGGAGACGGTTCGCCAGAACCTTTTTGGGAACAGCAATCCCGTGGGTCAGACCATCCGTGCCGGCAACCTGCCGTTCACCGTAGTCGGCGTGCTCACGGCCAAGGGAACTTCGGGCATGGGCGGCGATCAGGACGATGGAATCTATGTCCCGATCACCACGTTGCAAAAGAAAATCACCGGACAGGCCTGGCTGCGGAACATCATGGTTTCGGCCAAATCACAGGCGGAAAGCTACGCGGCACAGGACCAGATCACGGCTATTCTGCGTGATCGTCACCGCATTCGCGCAGGCGATCCTGACGACTTCAGCATCCGCAATCTGGCCGACGTAGCCGAACTCGCCGACCAGTCGGCACAAGTGATGACCATGCTGCTCGCTTCGATTGCCGGCGTATCGCTGATCGTCGGCGGAATCGGCATCATGAACATTATGTTGGTCTCGGTGACTGAGAGAACGAAAGAAATCGGCGTGCGCGTCGCGATAGGGGCTACCGAACAGGACGTACAGCGCCAGTTCCTGCTGGAGTCAGTTGTACTCAGCCTGCTGGGCGGAGCGGTTGGAATCATCGTGGGCATCGGCAGTTCCATTTTGATCAATTACGTTCTGCACTGGACGGTGTCTGTCTCAATGCTGGCCGTAGGAGCCGCGGTAATCTTCTCGACGGCAATCGGCGTCGCGTTCGGTTACTATCCAGCACGCAAAGCAGCGCGTCTTGATCCGATTGAAGCGTTGCGATTCGAGTAATGATCGGATGCGGCGTCCAGCGCCCGCAGGTTTGCTTCTGGCTCACGGTCGGAACATCGGTTGAGAGCCGGCAAAGCAGAGTCTGCGGGCGAATGTGACCGCTACTGAAGCCGCGCCCTCCGACTATCTGCAGTTAATCAGCTTTCTTGAACTTCGCAGCGCGTTCGAATTCCGCGCGCAGCTCCGGAGTGCGCAGGTTTTCTCGAATGTGCGTCAGGCGCTGCTCGAGTTTCAAAATGGCATCTTCGATGTTTACTGCGTTTGTGAGAGCGATGTCCCGCCACATTGAATAGGGACTCGCCGCTATGCGAGTCATCTCTCTCAGCGCGCGGCCCCCCACATCCTGCATCTGGGCTTGCGTGAGGTGCGCCTTCTCCTCCAATTCGGCTTCGTCCTGCAGCACCGCGGCAAAGGCAGTGGAGAGCATCTGCGGCAGATGGCTCGTCCAGGCAACCAGACGATCGTGCTGCTCCGCAGAGAGATGAATGATGCGGGTTCCCAGCGACGCAATGAGCTCTATGTATTCACGTGCGAGGTCAGATAGTTGGTCGCCCTCCGGGGTAAATATCCACGCACCCCCGGAGAACAATGAACTGTCGGCATTCTCAACTCCCGAGTGCTCCTTGCCCGACATGGGATGTCCGCCGAGAAAACGGGATGTCGCGCTCGATCCAAACACAGATCGAGCCCGCTTGAGGACCTCCACCTTCGTGCTGCCGACATCCGTCAGAAGTACATTTCGCGGCAGCATCGGACCAAGATTCTCGATGGAATCGATGATTCCACCGACATTCGCTGCCAAAATCACCACATCGCTGCCCACGCAGGCACGCGCGGGGTTCTCCACACCGGCATCGATCGCGCCTATGTCCTGGGCCTTCGTCAGAACACGCTTCTTATCGGAGCCAACCACTCGAATACCGCGATGACGCAGCGCCAACGCAAGCGAACCGCCAATCAGACCAGTGCCGACAACTGTGACTTGCTTGATCATTCAGTTAAACCATTTCATCACGGAGCCACGGAGGGCACGGAGAATTGGAAGCGTACATTATCGGGGAAAGAGAGCTGGCTACAAAGGCGCTTCTCGGAGAATGAGTCGGAACCGTCCGCGGTAGCGGATGGGTGTCTAACGGATTTATCCATCCGCTACCGCGGCCGGTACCGACGCAGGCATCGTTGCTACTTGGTCTAGCGTCCTATCACTCGCGATGACGAACATTCGTATTGGAACATCAGGCTGGCATTACAAGCACTGGGTCGGCAGATTCTATCCGGAGAAATTTCCTGCTTCGAAGATGCTCTCCTATTATTACGGGAAATTTGACACGGTCGAGATCAACAACAGCTTTTACATGCTGCCAAAGATAGAAACTCTGTCCGCATGGCGGGAGGCAACGCCGAGGAACTTCGAATTCGCAATTAAGGCGAGCCGGTTTCTTACGCACAATAAAAAACTTAAAGAGCCAGAAAATGCGCTCAATAATTTCCTGCCCCGAGCGGAATCCTTGGGCAACAAGCTCGGCCCGATTCTCTTTCAGCTTCCTCCGAAATGGGGAATCAACCTCGAGCGTCTCTCAGAATTTCTCGACGCGCTGCCCAAATACCACCGCTATACATTTGAGTTCCGCGAGATGAGTTGGTTGACTGACTCCGTATACGAGCTTCTTCGCAAGCACAACGCCGCATTCTGCATTTACGAACTCGCCGGCTTTCACTCACCCATTGAGGTCACGGCAGATTGGGCCTACGTCCGCCTGCACGGCCCAGGCGGAAAATATCAGGGCAGCTACAGCGATAAGCTCCTGCAGCAATGGGCGGAACGCATTGTCTACTGGAGTACGAAGCTGCGAAGCATCTATGTGTACTTCGACAATGACCAAGCAGCATATGCCGCTTTCAATGCACTCACGTTGAAGGAAATGGTTGCGCAGAGGCTGTCAGCCGAGGCGGCTTAGTCTCTACCGCCCGCGGTAGCGGATGGGGCGTCACAAGTGAAACACCCATCCGCTATCGTGGACGGAACTGACGCCAGCTCGTGACTCACCGATCCTTGACTGCCATACCAATGATTTCGAACCGCGCGCCGAACAGCAGCGGCCCCGATCCAATGAACGCCCGTGCCGGCAGATCACCTGAGAAGTACTGCCGATAAACTTCGTTGAATTTATCGAACAGCGAGACATCGGAGCAGAATATCTGCACGTACACAAGATCGTTCATTTCCATGCCGGCTTGCGTGAGCACCGAGCGAACCTGGTCGAGCATGAGCCGGGCTTCCTCTTGCGGATCGGACGGCACTTCGCGCGTTCCCGGTTTGAAACCGATGCGTCCGGCAACGTAGAGCGTGTTCCCGGTTAGAACGGCATCGCTGTAGGGCAATCCGGGGCGTTTTCCAGGAAGATTGAAATACTGCCGCTGCGTCTTCGAACTCACGATTCCTCCTTGAATCGAAGTTTTGGTTCTGTTTCTACTGCGCAGGAGTTTTTCGAACAAAGTACTGCCACTTATCGATGCTCGCCGGAACCGCCAAGTCGAAAAAGCCCACCATCATTTCCTCCGAGGTTTGCCCTCCCCAACGCACCGTCTGGGTGGGATCGGGATTGTGCGGGTTGTTGCGCGAATTATCGAACCAGGCGATGGCCTGCAGCTTTGTCCCAGCTTTCAGAAATCGCGGCGCGGCCAGGCGGTAACTCATCTGCCAATGAAAGTGATAGTTCACGCGCAGCAGTGGCTCGACGCTCCCATCAGGATGAACGATGTCATATTCGAACCTCTTGCCGCGCAGGTGCATGTGAGGAAAGAAGCTGAGCAGCGTCGCATCATTCGGCAGCGTACCAAACACTTCCACCCGAAAATTGTCCGTCTCTGGCGGGATCACGAAGCTGTGATTCACAAGCTGCAACGTAAGCACCCGCTGCTTTGGCGGTTGCTTCGCGAATACCATTCCAATGCTTGTCTGATCGGTGCTGGCATGGCCGTTCGTCGTGTAATGCATCTGAAAGACGAGATCCGATCCAGCAGGAACGAATTTCGCCATGCCATCTGGCCACTGATCGGGCGAACTGCCCGGCGCATAGACAAGCAGCATGTCGCTGTCCGTAAACAGCGCCTGGCGAACATCAGCTTCTGTCGTCATGTCGGCTGCGGAAAACGGACGACGGATCGGCGCGTTGCGCAGCCACTTCGAATTCGGCGGACGGATGTAAACAACCGCATGATGCACATGATCGCGGCTCGTCGGCCGAACCTCGGATGCTTGCACCCATTTGTCTTCCGTAAAACCGGTGGGCAGGATCTCGTAGGTGTAGGGCACATCGCCTGCGGCGGGAATCGTAACTCGTTTCGGCATCTGCAGTACCAAATCGGGCTGCGGAATATTCCAGCCCTCGGTCCAGCGGCACGGCGGAGGAGCGTCTTGCGGATTGCCCGCCGGAGCTCCGGCGTCTGCCCATGCTGCGATCGTGTCGATCTGCGCGTCGGTGAGCGATGGATCGTTTGCCCATCTCCCGATTTTGGGATCGGCAAACCACGGCGGCATCTTGCGCTCGCTCGTCATTTTCTTCATCTCTGTGGCATATTTGCGCGCGTCAGCATAAGTCACGAGCGGCATGGGAGCGATCTCGCCCGCACGATGGCAAGTTTGGCAATGTTGCTGAAGGATGGGATCGATCTCTTTGTAAAAAGTTGGAAAAGTTGGCAAAGAACGTTTTTGAAATCCGAGGTTGACGAGAACTGCAACAACAACCACAACAGCTAGCCAGATTCTTCGCCGCAGCATGAAAACCTAATTGTAGAAGAGAACCCGGTCAGTAGCGTCCGCGGTAGCGGATGCGTGTCTGACCGCTGGCTCATCCACTCCACGGACGGTACTGATTTGCCTTGTGATTTAAGTTTGAAGGACCGCGCTGCGGATTTCACGACAATATGAAAGAAATATCGAGAGCCGTTTTTGGCCTGCTGCTCCTGGCGATCACTGCGATCGCTTACTTTATCCCCTACTACGATTGGGACCTCGTCGCTTACGTTGGTTCGGCGATCGCATTACGGGAGCATGACTCAAAGCAGATCCAGCAGCAGGCGTACGCCGCACTGCGCGCGGAACTACCCGAGGAGGACTATGCCGATATCGCAAACGGTTCCGACTTTCGGCACGATGTTGCGCAAAATGCTGAGCATTTTCGACAGCAATTGCGGTTTTATCAAATTCGTCCGCTGTACGTGTGGAGTGTAGCCGTCCTACACCGGATTGGAATCGCTTACGTACGCGCAACGCGCATCATCTCTGCAGCAGCGTTCTTTTTTATCGGCATTCTGGTGCACGCCTGGCTGCGGCGCCATGTCGGCCAGATTCAGGCTGCGGTATGCGCAATCCTGCTTGTCCTTGCGCCAGTCTTATTCACGAGCGCGCGAACGGGATCGCCCGACGCGCTCTCCGCATTCATAGTTCTGCTCGGCGTTTATTTCTCAACCGAACGCGGTGCACCGCTCATCGGAAACGCACTCTTACTACTTTCGCTTACTCTCCGGACCGACAATATTCTGTTCCTTTTGATCTTCCTGGGCGTTGAGACACTTCGAGCAACTAGAAGGCGAATTCGTGTAACAGCGGCGCTCGCCACTGTGGCATCTATAGCAATCGTGCTGACGATTAACCACAAGGAACGCAACTATCCGTGGGCTGTACTCATGCAGAATACCGCGACGCCGATTGTGAATCCGGCCGAGGTATCTCCGAAGATTTCTATCAGCGACTATTTTGCCGCCACACACGATATGGTCGATGAAGCCCGCGAGAACAGCGTAGCGGTATTTCCGTTCATTGCGGCAATTGCTCTCTTCTCATCAGGAACTCCGAACCGGCTCAAACGTCTCGTCAAAATCGTGCTTCTTGCGTGGGCTGCGCACATCGTGATTTTTCCCCATATCGAAGATCGATACTTCCTTGCGGGCGCCGCTATGATCGGTGTTGCTACAGCAGCCGGGCTGCTGAAGTCTACTAGTGCATCAGCACCGCTCGCGGTAGCAAATGGGTGAGAGTCACCGGCTTGGCCGTGAGTATCCGCCAGCCCGGGATCTCGGCCCACGTGCATTGGTGTGGCCAAGATATTGAAGCCATCAAGTTCCTCGATCGTTGCACTACAGAAATGCATCAATTTCTACGCCTACGCTAATCAAGGTACTTTATGCTAACCACTGCGAGCAGCGCGGTTCGTACTATCTTTCATCCACCCGAATCACCTGAATCGAATACGCGGGCGCGTTATATCGCAAGTTGCTGCCGACATTGCGGAGAGTGCTCTCGACCGGCACGACGTTTTGCGGCTGGTCGATGGTGTTGGTTGCCTGGGTGTCGGCCGCTTTCAACAGCACTAGTCTCCCATTCTGGGCGAGATTGCCGCCGTCGAAGGTGATATCGACACTCTCGGGAACGGAGGCGGCATTGACGAGTTTAAGGTAGGTCCTCTTGTTTGCCGTGTCCTTCGTGATTGAATAGAACAGTTTGGGTCCGCCGCCCTGGAGCTGCGAATCGACGATTGCGTTGCCTACGTGAGCCCCGAACATTACTTGAGCGTAATAGCTGGGCGAGCCGTAGCTGCGGAGGGCATCATAGCCGATGAGATCAGTCTCCCACTGCATCCCGCCGGGATTCACGTTCACCAAGAGCGGCGCATACGATGCCATGATGACGATGTCGCTGTTGCGCTCCATACCCGTCATCCAGGCAGCATCGCCAAGCGCGGCGCCGAAGTTCGGAGTGGGAGTACCCTCCCGCGTGGCCCACTCCCCGACGAAGATCTTCGGACCATTGCGATCGGTCTTGTCGTAGTGCGTAGTATCGCGGAAGAACTCGGTTGCGCGCCTATAAAAGTGGTCATCAATCACATCCGGACGGATGCTCTTGACTGGCGTCGTCGCAATAATCTGGAGCTGTGGATATTTGGCTTTGATGGCTTTGTAAAACTGCTCGTAACGTGTGTCGTAGCTTCCGGAGCGATCAAACTGATCCTCGTTGCCGACCTCTACGTAGGTTAGCTTGAAGGGCTGCGGGTGTCCGTTCCTCGCGCGAACGGCGCCCCACTGCGTGTCCGTTCCTCCGGTCACATATTCGATCTCATCGAGCGCGTCTTGCACATAGGGCTCGAGATCCGGTCCAGGGTTCACGTGCTCCTGGGCCAGAGAGTATCCCGCATAGATAGCGAGCACGGGCTGCATCCTCAAGTCTTCACACCATTCCAGGAACTCGAGTAGACCCATTCCGTCGGAGGAGTAGTAGCGCCACGGGCTCGGATGTCCGGGGCGATCGACCAGCGGCCCAATGGTCTTCTTCCATTGGAAACGATCGGTTATATGTTCGCCCTCAAGATAGTTGCCGCCCGGGAAACGCAGAAACGCCGGACGCATCGCCGCCAGCTTTTCCATGATGTCTGCGCGATTGCCGTTTGGTCTGTCGTGATAGGTGGGCGGAAACAACGAGACTAAATTGAGCCACAGCGTCCCGGGGTGGCCGACGGTCAGCTCCAGGTGGTTTGCCGACGAAGTCTGTATCCCTCCTGTATGAAGCGTGAACTGGTACTGCTTCCACTCCGTGGTCACGTCAGGTAGTGTTGCCGAAGCGATAGTCTTATCGTCCGCGTCGCTTACGAGCTTCACCGTGATGGAGCCGATAGCGGGAGAATCAGCCTTAGCATAGAGAGAGCCGCTGTATGTAGTATTCGGGCTGACTGGTATGCCCCAATATCCCTGGTTGAGTACGCCAGCCTGGTTCTGCATGTCGGCCTGCGTCACCTCCAGTTTCAAGCTGTGGGGCAAAGCAGCGCTGGGCCCGGTTGACCTGTCAACCTCCATCTTTGCCTGTGCGTTGCCGCCTTCTACCAAGTACCAATACAGAACGCCAGACCAATTGTCCCGGAACGTGCGATTGCGCACCAGCTCGGCATAGAGGCCGCCGTCGTAGGAGTAATTGATCTCTTCAGTCATCAAGCCATAGAGCGTCGGGCTCACTTTCGCCGTGGATTTATCAAGATGAACGGTCAGCCTCGCCTGCTGACCATGGGCCATGAAGGAAAGAAGAAAGAAACTTAAACCGCCGATGCATCGAGCAATTGTTTTCGCAAGCATTGCTAAAACCTTTTAGACGTTGGAACTGCGCTGTCGTCGCAAACAACGGAAGGATTTACGGCTGCAACATTCCCCAGGAATATACCTGCCGGAAAACGTTTGCTCAAGAGAGAAGGACAGAACGCTGATGTAGCGTTTCTTCGTGTAAAAGCAAAGAGGTGTAAGTTCGCTTTGGCCTTCAGAAGCCAAAGGCGCTCAAGGAAAGGAGCCTTACACCCACGTGGCGAAGTAACATCCATCAGCGAGCATTACCAACATTTCCTCAGGGAATCGAAAGAGAGTTTTTGGCGATTTGTACGGCCAGACGCAGCTGGCGTGGAACGCATTTTTCGAGCTGCAATCGGAGCGCGAACCGGATCGCTATTCGGGTGCACGTCTTTTAGCGCGATTTCTGGCGCCTTTTCCCACCATTCACTTGCGCATCGCGCGCGCAAGAAGAATTTTTCTGCTTCCGGAACGGGAACGATTCCAGCGGCGAGCGCCGGAGCTGACTATGCTGGTGCAGGAAGCGTTTGTGCGCGGTTTGAGCATGCATCAAGTGGGACGAGTTGTTGCTACTGTGACCGACACAAGCCGATCAGCACGCAAAGCGTTTCTCGGCTGACGCGCAGTTTGAATGACGCCGTGCCTCGCTTTCATCAAGCACCGCTCAAAGACGAATGGGCGTATTTGTTCCTCGATGGAGTGAGTCTCAGAGTGCGGCGCTGGCGGGGCGCAAACGGCTGGTAGCTTTGGAGCAGGCCGCGCGTTTTCGGGCTGCGTTTCTCTTAAAATGCGTGCGGCATAGTGGCAGCGGAGCTGGCTTGCGACCATCTTCGGCCGGCAATTGCCGTCCGCCCTGATGCGGTTTCTCCTCCCATGACCGGGGGTTACGAAAATGTTCGCCGCCGGTTAAGAATATCAGCTTAGTTACTCGCGACCGCCCGCTCGTTAACCTTGTGAGTTGTGTCTCGATTTCTGCTGATTGCAGCCGTAGCTTGCAGCCTTGTCGGATGCGGCGGAGCGAGCGGCTCATTTCCGGTGGTCAGCGCAGTTCTTCCGGTTGTCTCGGCTGCGACCACACCGACGCCCCTGGGCCCTCGTCCTGCTGTCGGAACTTACAGCAATCCGCTGCAAATCGCGCTGGCAGACGGCGCGGCAATGGAGAGCTGTCCGGATCCTTCCATCATTCACGGTCAGCAGTCCGGGGATTCGGATTGGTACATGTATTGCACCAACGAGATCTTCCACGACAATTCCCCGCTCCACATCATGCCCATCTCGAAATCACCGGACCTGGTGAACTGGACCTACGTCGGGGACGTGTTCGCACAAATGCCGTCGTGGGTCGCGCCTGACGGAGGACTGTGGGCGCCTGATATCCAATATTTCAACGGGCAGTATTACGTCTACTACGCTGTGTCCGATACGACGGTCGCCGGTGGAGGCAGCGCGATTTTCGTCGCGACGAGCCCCAGCCCTGTGGGTCCGTGGAGCGCAAGCAGCACACCGGTGGTCGAGCCCAATTCGGGAAGAAAAACGATTGACCCGGCGGTGATTCAGGATGATAGCGGTGAGCGCTACATCTTCTATGGCACGTACAAGGGCGGGATCGCCGCCAGAGCTTTGGCGGCGGACGGCATCAGATCGCTGCCCGCGACGCAGACTCAAATCACCACCGCAGATCGTTATGAGGGCGCCTACGTAGTAAAGCGCAACGGCTACTACTACCTGTTTGCGTCAGCAAGCGACTGCTGTCGCGGTCCGCTCACCGGATATGCCGTGTTTGCCGGAAGATCGCAGAACGTACTCGGCCCCTATGTCGATCAGGATGGAGTTTCGCTGCTCGACTCACGAGTGGGAGGCACGCCCGTACTCAACATGAACGGCAATCGCTTCGTTGGCCCTGGACACAATGCGCTTTTCACCGATGCTTCCGGCCAGGATTGGATGCTGTACCACGCTGTGGACGTGAATCGACCTTATTTCGCCAATGGCTGGACACGGCGACCTGTGTTGATGGACGCAGTTGACTGGGTGGACGGTTGGCCGCGCGTGCGCAATGGCGCGGGCCCGTCGGATTCGGTGCAACAGGCGCCCGTTCTGACAGCAGGTGCTCCGAACCCGCACGTGACGCCGCCAGCTCCGTTCGATACCCCTGGTGCAGCCATGGCTTCCCTTTCCGACGAGTTTTCCGGATCGGCGCTCTCTCCGCGATGGACCTGGATTCGTCCCTCGCTGCTGAGCGGCTTTGGCATCGCGGGCGGCTTGCTCCGTTTTGACACGCAGCCGGGAGCGCTCTACGTTGGCAGCAACGACGTTCCCATTCTCACCGAGCCTGCGCCTGCAGGCGATTACGTAGTGGAAATCAAACTGTCCATGACTGTGCCGCAAACGGGGGACTACAGCTTTGTGCAGGGCGGCGTGCTGATTTATGGCGACGACAACAACTACATCAAACTGGTTGATGTAGCCGTCGGCAATACGCGGCAGATCGAATTTGGGAAACAGATGAACAACGTGCCTGCCGGATATCCGCAGTACGGAAGTACGGTACTGTCGTCGCCATCGGATTCGACGTACTTAAGAATCGCAAGGCATGCGGGGCCTGCCGGCGACGAAACGTATACCGCATATTCCAGCCATGACGGACTCAGCTGGCAACGTGGAGGCACATGGACGCATGCACTTGGATCATCGGCCAAGATCGGGCTGGTCTCGATGAACGGAGCCGGATTTTCGACGTACTTTGACTATGTGCATGTGAATAGCTTCTAAGCTGCCGAGCTGCTTAGCTCCTTAGCTGCTCAGAAGCTGATCTTCACAATTGCCGGATGAATCTCCCACAAAGTTTTCACGCGATCTGAACCTCGGGCGAACCACACGGTGTGCGCCTGATCGCGAAAAGCTACGCCTTCCACCTCTACCGGTACGAGCGGTGAGAGTTCCTGGTTCAAGTCAGTGAGCGCGATGCCTCGAAGCTGTAGGTCGGCGTACATCTTCGTACGCGCGGCGCAGTAAGTGGATGTGCCTGGAGTCTCCACGATGATGCGAGGCGCCTTCTTATCTGGCTGCTCGGAGATCTCGACGTGCAGATCGCAGTCACCTTTTCTTAGAAATATTGTCTGCATATATGCATGGCGGATCCAGTACATTTTAAGCTCCGGGCCGCTGCGCGACGTGCGCGGACCAGGCTCGGGTCCTTCCGGCCACCCGAGAATCGCCGCCACCGTTGTCTCTTCAGGCTCGAGTGCCGGAAGGGCTCCGTTCTTGTACTCGATTCGCCAATCGTCTTTTGTAATGTGCGTCGGCCTGCAATCGCAGAGCAGAGCGGTGCTGATGGGTTTGCCTTTGCGATTGCCGGGGCGTGCCGGATCGTTGCATCCCGACGGAATCAAGACTCCAGCGAATAACAGCAGATAGACCGCGAGCGTTCTGCGCATCACAAAATGTGCAAGTGTAGCATCCGTTTGGACGCTAAACCGGACCGTGGCGGCAGCCGAAACAGAGTCATGGAAATTGCTTGAGGCGGAGAGACGCCGGCTTGGGCGAATGTTCGCGCGAGCCGGGAGACTCTTGCACCTGCTCGTCGCATAGCAAGCGGGCAGCGAGTCTTAAAGCCGCCAGTTCCTCGTTGATGCGGGCTAACTCTGATTCCTTTTCGCGAATGACGTCTTTGATATCTCTCATGGTGATGTGTTGAGTACCGAGCGGAGCGCGATGCTTAAGGTATCGCTGCGAGTTCACGTGTATGCTGACCGGCTGCACTTCGATGCGCAAGCAGCCACTCAGAGGCGCGACGCAATCCTTCGGATACTTCCTCCCGGCTCATCGAGGCTTCGAGCTTCTCCTGCTGATCGCGAGCACGGACGTCACCGGCGGCCTGCGCCAAAGCAAACCATGAATAGGCCGCGACGAGATCACGCTTTACTCCTTTTCCCTGCATGTACATTTTCCCGACATTGAAACGGATCTCCGCAATCTGAAATTGCCGGAGTCGACGCGAGAGCAGGACCGCTCGATCTTTGGCCGCCAGGTCTCCGTTCGCGCCGGCGACTATGTACCAGACGCATGCCTTCAGCGGATCACTTTCCAACCCGTCGGCCTTTTCATAACGAGCGGCCAATGCGATCTGTGCGGAGATATCCCCAGACTCCGCCTGTTGATGTAGATCGCGCAGCTTCGTATCATCGGCGCCTCTGCTGTCTACTACATCTGCTGCTGCACTGGGTAGAACGTGCGCCGACGGCTGCGACTTCTCCGCTATGGGGCGGTGCGCGATTGAGGTTTTGGAGCGAACGGCGCACGGCACAAGCGCAACCATGGCGACCGCGCAACAGCTGAGCACTGCAATCGAAGCGGGACGCGAATACGCCACGAATGCGCTGGTTCCTTGATGTTGATACTCCGAACTGACGCCCGCATCGACACAAAATCCAACGCTCAGAGCTTCACGCTCGGCGTCGGACCCAAAGTCTTTCGAAAAACTCCGAGTAGAAGGATTCGCCACCCCAGTAGTGTGCCTGTCCAGATGCTGCTCAATCCTTGCAGCTTCGTTTCGAATCCGCTCTATAAGCGCTAAATCGAAGCGATGGGGAACATCAGAAAAGCCCACGATGAATCCGACACACGCCGAATCTCGACGCAGGGGAACTGACAGTATGGAACGGATGCCGAGCCGCGCGCAAAGCTCGCGCGACAGCATGGGATCGATGGCAGTGTCGTTAGAAAGCTGCAGGCGATTCTGACGGACGCATGCCGCACAGATTCCCTGGTCCAAACTCAGCTTCGTTCCAATGACCGGAGCCGCAGGACCAGCGCCGGCCACACACTTGATTTCATCGCTGTCGTCGAGAGCGGCAATGGCAATCGACAGGCTTAGCTCTTTGTGGAGTTCGGTGGCGGTGTGCTGAAGACTCTGGTACGCCTCAGGCGAAGTGCTCCGGCGTCCGTGAACGTCGTACCAAATTGGGACTCGCTCCGCCATTCAGAATCCCCGCCTTCACTTTTCGAGTATAGGGAGGGATTCTGAATTTGGCTACAACGTTTCAAATTTTTCGCGCCTTGCGCACCGAGTTGGCGATGGATGGGGATTCCTCACGCCAGCACATGCTCTTCTTCACTCTCAGGCGAGAGCGATATCGCAGTTACCAACGATATGCAGCAGTAGCAGCTGTGAGCAGATTCGCCCTAGAATGCTGCCATGCAGCTTCCCGAAATCGAATGGCAGCCGGTCTCCCGAACTGAGTTCTATGGCTGGCTGAGTTTTTACGGACTACTTCTGTTCTATCTGAGCAGGAATTTCGAGCAGCTTACATTGCTCGACAATATCCACCTGCCGATCCATGAAGGTGGGCATCTCTTTTTCAGCTACTTCGGCGACACGCTGCATCTCTGGGGAGGAACGATCTTTCAGCTGCTGGTTCCCGCGCTCCTTGCCGCGTACTTTACCTCCCGGCAGCAAATTCCCGGAACAACATTTTGTGTGTTCGCCTTCTTTCATAGCCTCAACGGCGTCGCCACTTACATGAGCGATGCTATTGCCCGGGCGTTGCCGCTGGTTACCGTTGGGGCCGTGGCAGACGAATCCGACCACGATTGGTACAACATTTTCACCCGGCTGGGCATTCTGCCCCATGCCGTCCAGATCGGATCGGCGACGCGGTTTGTCGCGTGGTGCGGAATGCTTGCAACGGTTGCGTGGTTCGCCTGGCGCTATCGCGTCCAGATACGCGAACAGGCGTTAGCAGCCAGCGCAAGTTGATTCCGTTCACCACGCCTTTCATCTGCTGCCGTCTCTTCATAATTTTGTTGAGCTACACGCCAGCACACGGTTGCTGACACAGACCTCTTCAACACTTTCGCTATTCCCGATTGGAATTTGATGTGCCTCGTTAGGATCGATGGCGGGGCTGCTATTTCTCATTTTGCAGAGTGCCGCAACCAGCGGGTTTAGTTTTGCGCTGGTTTTCGCCACTTCGTCCAACACAGCAATTGCACGCAACTGCTGACGCTCGTATGTGGATGATTTGCGAGGGGCATGGCGCGTGCTCGAAACAAAAATGGCATCCGCATTGCGGATGCCATGAATTCGAGGGGAGGGTGTTTATGCCGAAACCAATTCAGTTGTTCCGGTGGCGCGCTTCTTTTCCTGCTCGGCCAGTTTTTCTGGAAGATTTACAAGTTTGATGTCTTTTGCCAGGCCAAAGATCTTGAGCATGCGAATGCCCAGATAGTTCAAATCAATCTCGTACCACGCCAGTCCATGTCGCGCCGAAACGGGATGCGCGTGGTGATTGTTGTGCCATCCTTCGCCGAACGTGACCATCGCAACCCACCAGTTATTGGTTGAATCGTCTTTGGTGATGAACCGGCGGCTGCCCCACATGTGCGTGGCCGAATTTACAAGCCAGGTCGCATGCAGTCCGACAGTCACGCGGAAGAAAATGCCCCACATCAGGTAGCTCCAGCCGCCAAGCGCAAGCAGAATGATGCCGAGCGCCGTGAGTGGAACCCAGTGCCAGTTTGAAAGCCAGACATGGAATTTGTCGCGGCGAAGATCTGGAGTGTAGCGTTCCAGTTCGGGATTGCCGTGATGCAGGACCTCCCCGCTGATGATCCACCCCATGTGCGCCCACCAACCGCCGTCACGGGGACTGTGCGGATCGCCTTCGCGGTCACTGGTCTGATGATGAATGCGGTGCGTGCCTACCCAGAAGATCGGTCCACCTTCGAGAGCAAGCGTCGCGCAGACTGTCAAAAAGTACTCGACCCATTTTGGAACTTTGTAACCCCGATGGGTCAGCAGGCGATGGTAGCCCATCCCAATTCCAAAGCTCAGTGAGAAGTACCAAAGAATTGCGGTGACCAGCAATGCCTTCCAGGAAAACATGAAGAGCGCGGCGATTGCTCCGGCGTGGAAAACCGCCATGATGAATGCGGTGTACCAGTTGATTTTTCCGCGCTTCGCGGTATAGACCTGCGTGACCGCAGGATTGTTGAGACTGTCAGGTGTGATGATTGCGCTCATAGTCTCCGTCGTTATCTTTAGCTCCGTATTTCACGATAACAACAGCGCGGAGCGCAGTGTGTAATAGTTGTGTAATACCGGCTTGGGAGCTATTACCAAGGTAATTAATCGCGCTGAAGTCGAGAGTCGCACGACAAAAGTAAGCGCCCGGTTGCAACGAGAAGCTCGTCTCTTGCATCCTAGTCTCTCCTCACTCCCACAATTGGATACGAGGACGAACGCATTACTCTGCCGCGCAAATACGCATCCCGAGCCGCTCTGCTTGCCTTGAGCACGATCACGTGCCTTGCCCAGAGCACCGCTCCGGCAGCTAATCTAACCACACCTGATCCGCAGCAGGTTCTCAGTTATTTGAACCAGTCTATCGATTGGTATCGCCATCTGACGGTTGAAGAAGACAATACGACTGATGCCACGGATACACTCTTCGTCAATGACGATCGGCAGATGGCGACGCAGATCGTTCGGCTGTCGTTCGATTTCGGACGCGCTGCAGCTCAGCTCGCAAGTGCCCAAGCTCCGCCCGAGACATCACAGAACACGGCCAACTCCCGTTTCCAAAATCTGATGCGCATTGCCGCGCAAACTGATGACACCATCCGGCAGACTCAAGCGGAGATCGAGCAGACTCGAAACGCGCTCGACAAAGCGCGCCCACCCGCGCGTCCAAAGCTGCAGGCGACGATCGATGAATTGCAGTCGGAACTAGCGTTAGCCCAGGTTCGAAGCGACGCCGTTCACAACATTCTGCAATTCACGAACGCGGGCTCTTCCGGAACATCGAGCGGCAACCTTCTTGCTAAAGTGCAGGAGCTGCAGCGCTCGGTGCCGGAGATTGCGCTCACGGGTACTACTCCTGCTTCAGGAACTCCTGACGGTCAGAGTAAATCGAACAACGGTTCATCGTCTTCGAGCAGCAATGCCTCGGCTGCACCCCGCCGCGAACAGCCCTCCGGATTGCTAGCACTGATTACCGATGTGTTCGCGCTCACGCGCAAGATTCACAGTATCGACGACAGCATTCGCGTCAGCGACGCTTTTGCGCAAACCGCTCAGGACCTGCGCACGCCATTATCGAAGAACATCGCTCCCCTGGTTCAGCGAGGAAATGAGCTCGCGCAAGCAGCCGATACCAGCGACATCGCGGGACTCAAACAGCAAAAGCACGAACTGGACGCTCTCACGGCGCAATTTAAGCAGAATTCCAGCTTGGTACTGCCGCTCAGCAAGCAGGCCGTCCTACTCGACCTCTACAAGAGCAACCTGACCCGCTGGCGCAATGCCGTGAAGGCGCAATACGAGATGGATGTGAAGAACCTGGGTGTCCGTCTGCTGGTGTTGGCGCTGGTGCTTGTCACATTCATTGTCTTAGGCGAGGTCTGGAAACGAGCGACGTTCCGGTATGTCCATGATTTTCGCCGGCGTTATCAGTTCCTTCTCCTGCGCAGAATCCTTCTTTGGCTGGTGATCGGAATCACCATCGCGTTCGCGCTTGCAACTGAAATTGGATCGCTTGCGACATTTGCTGGATTAATTACCGCCGGAATTGCAGTTGCTCTGCAGAACGTGATCCTTGCAGTCGCAGGCTACTTCTTCCTCATCGGCCGCTATGGAGTGCGCGTCGGCGACCGAGTGCAGATTTCCGGAGTCACCGGAGACGTGATCGACATTGGGCTTGTCCGCCTGCACCTGATGGAAATGGGAGGAAGCGGAAATTACATTCAGCCTACCGGTCGCGTCGTTGTATTCTCCAATTCCATCGTCTTTCAACCTACTGCGAGTTTTTATAAACAAGCACCAGGAACAAACTTTATCTGGCACGAAGTCTCGCTTACGCTTGCTCCTGAGAGCGACATCAAGCTGGCGGAATCGCGGATTCTCGGTGCGGTCGAAAAGGTCTATGCCGGATATCGTGAGCGCATCGAGCAAGAGCATCGCCAGATGCAGAACCTGCTCAACGTGCGCGCGGCGACACCGAAACCGGTAAGCCGGCTTCGACTGGCGCAAGGCGGACTTGAAGTTGTGATCCGCTATCCGGTCGAACTCGACAATGCGGCAGAGATCGACGATCACATCACAAGGGAAGTTCTGACTGCACTGGCGAAATCTCCCCGTTTGAGATTGGTCGGTTCGGGAACGCCGAACATTCAGGCAGTCTCAACCTCACAGGTGTCCGGCGAACCGCATGAGGTGAACGCCGAGAGCGATGGGAAGCAGTAGGACGGCTTGCAATTAGCAGTAGGCAATAGGCGCGGGCAGCCACTTTCCCGACGCTCTGTGCTCTTTCCGCAGCGCTAGTGCCCGCGTAGTCAACGCGACTAGAATTGCCCGCATGAAACTTCATGAGCTTGCGCAACGGCTCGGTGGGCAGCTGGAAAATGCTTCCGGGGACGTCGACATCACTGGAGTCGCCGGCATCGAAGAGGCATCGGCGGGACAGGCGACGTTCGTAGCCAATCCGAAATATGCAGCAGCGGCCCGATCCACTGCGGCGTCGCTCATCATCGTTGGAAATGACTTCCCTGCACTCCATCGTCCGCTGCTTCGACATGAAAATCCGTATCTCGCCTTTGCTCGTGCGATCGAATTTTTCTATTCAAAGCCGAAACGTCAACCGGGCATTCACAAGACCGCTGTCATCGATGCGACCGCGAAGATCGGACAAGGCGCATCCATCGGACCCTATGTAGTCGTCGAGCAAGGAGCGGAGATCGGCGACAACTGCACGCTGCTCGCCCACGTGGTCATCTACCCGGGAGCTCGCATCGGAGACAACTTCTTCGCGCACGCGCATGCGGTTGTCAGGGAAAACTGCGCTCTGGGAAACAATGTCATTTTGCAGAACGGCGCAGTGATCGGAGCAGACGGCTTTGGCTTTGCGAAAGACGAAAAAAGCGAATGGCACAAGATTGTTCAATCCGGCCCTGCAGTGCTCGAAGACGATGTGGAAGTTCAGGCTAACGCCTGCGTGGATCGCGCCAGCATCGGCGAAACGCGCGTTGGACGCGGATCGAAGATCGACAACCTCGTCCAGGTGGGTCACGGTTCCAAAGTGGGCCAGAGAACGTTGCTTTGTGCGCAAGTAGGGCTGGCCGGTTCCACGGAAGTGGGAAATGATGTCATTCTCGCCGGTCAAGTCGGCGTCGCCGGCCACTGCTCGATCGGAGATGGAGTGATTGCGACGGCGCAGAGCGGAATTCCTAACGATGTCGCTGCAGGAAAAGTAGTCAGCGGCTATCCAGCGATTGACAATCGGCAATGGTTGCGGGCAGTAGCAGTGTTCAACCGTCTGCCGGAACTCGCGCGGAGCTTGCGGGCTTCCCCGCGTAGTACAGGGGCGCGGGAAGCGGCAGGCATCGAATAGACTCGTAATGACGTGCTCGCATCCAAGCACCTGAGGTGAGTAGCGGGACGATGGACGGGCCGGGGCATTCCTCAATCGCGATGGAAGAAAAGAAGCCGTCAGCTGCAGGCCAGCCTATCCGAGTGCTGCTGCTCGACGATCACATTGACAACCTCTTTCTTCGCTCCGCGATTCTGCGCAAACACGGCTACGAAGCTGTTACCGCTTCATCGATTGAAGAAGCTGAAGCGCGCCTCCACGAGGCCGATATCGCTGTGCTCGACTACCACCTCGGCGCGGGCAAGTTCGGCACCGAAGTCGCCAACACGCTACGCGAGAAGCGTCCCCAAGTGCCCATCATTATCCTTTCGGCCACGCTGGAACGCCGATTCGGCGGTGTGGAAGACATGCACCTGCTGAAGGGCTACAGCTCGGTCGATGATCTGCTCAATGCGCTGCGCTCGTTCGAAGCAAAGCGACGCGGACGCCCGGTCGTCGTGGATGCCCGTGACTTCTACTACTCCCGCATCAACATGGCAATGGGCGACGATGTCGTGCTCGAAATCATGGATCGCGATGGCAATTGGCAGTACGTGAACGAAGGTTTGGCCAAGCTGCTCGACAAAAAGCGATCGTGGTTCATTGGCAAAAACCTGTTCAAGGAATTTCCCGAATTGGGTGAAGATTGGCAGGAGATCATCCGCACAGTCGCGGACACGCGTGAAACTTATATCGATCGAACGTTTCGCGGTCTGCCGCTCCCGAAGAAGAGCCCGCGGTATATTTGGAACGTGCTCGTCTTCTCTCTGAAACTGCATGACAACCGCGATGGTGTTGTCCTCAGTGCTCGCATTCTCGAGCGCAAAGATCCCGTGAAGATGCCGGATCCCACTCGTGCGTAATCGTCGGACGAAAGCAGTTCTCTACTTTCTGGTCGGCGTCTGCGCTGTCCTGGGACTCGCCTGCCACTCCAGCGGAATCAACGTCACGATTCAAAACAACAGCAAGGTGCCGTTGCGGAACGTCGAACTTGATTATCCAGGAGCGGCATTTGGAACAGGAAAGATCGCGCCCGGAGCTTCGTACTGGTACCACATCAAGCCAACATCTGACGGAGACCTAACGCTCAGCTTTGAGCAGCCAGATGCGAAAACAATCCGCCAGAAGCAAGGATCTGTACGCGCGGGAGAATCCGGGCGGCTAATCATCGTTGTCGATCAGAGTGCCAACCAGCAGTGGCACACGACGATCGAGAAGAAATGATTGGCAGCAGGCAAGCCAGCGGTTATCATGCCGCGTTCTCATGGTAGCTTCGCGCACTGCATTCGATGTTCCTGACCAAATAAAGCCGAAAGCGACGAGATGGATCGTGGTAGGCGCAGGTGCGCGCGACGGCTATCAGGTTCCCATCGCTCTTCACGAAGCCGGTCTCCTGGAGCGGTTCTTCACTGATTTTTACGCGCCGCTCGACCGAATTGCCATCGGCCGGCTCATTCCCTCGGCAATACAGAAACGCATGCAGCGCCGCTTTGCGCCTGAATTACCGTCGCGCGAGGTTGAAACGCGTCTTCTATACACCTTGAGAGCTCGCCGCAGTGCATCCGCCTGGATGCGCTATTCGCATCTGCTAGGCGACTGCGTTGGTCAAGCAGCTCAGCAGAGCGGCTGCGGCATCGTCGCGTATTCGCACGTGGCGACGAGAGCGTTCGGGAATGCAGGCGACGCTCCGAAGGTCCTGTTGCAAATCCAGGCTCATCCCGTTTCGGTCCGGGCAGCACTTGCGAGTGACTCATTGCGTCCTGACGTGACTGATGGCGCTTTCAATGAGCTCACATGGTCGCGGGAGGCTTTCGAGATGTATTGTCGCGAGCCGTTGCTCGCGGATTTGTGTGTCGTAGCCTCAACCTATACACGCGGGACACTCGTTGAAAATGGCGTGAAGCCTGAGCGCATCCGCGTAATTCCGTATGGCGTTGACCTAGATTTCTTTCATCCAGCACAAAGCGTGAACAACAAATTCAAAGTCCTGTTTGCTGGCCAGATCGCGCGGCAAAAGGGCTTGCATTACCTGCTAGAGGCATGGCGGCGTCTAAGGCTTCCTAATTCGGAACTGAGGGTAGTGGGTAGAGTCTCAAGTGAAAATCGCAGCTTTGTACGCGAGTATGGGCGCGAGGCAATGTTCCTCGGAGCATTAGACCGCGAACAGCTTCGTCTCGAATACCAGCAAGCCGACTTATTTTGCCTTCCTTCCCTCAGCGATGGGTTCGGACATGTAGTTTTGGAAGCATTGGCATCCGGAACTCCGGCGCTTGTCACCGAGAGCTGCGGCGCTTCCGACGTGATTGCTCCGGGACAAAATGGATTTGTCCTTCCCGCGGCCCATGTCGACGCCCTCGGTGAGAAGCTCGAGTGGGCATTCCAGCACCGGGATGAAGTCGCGCGAATGCGTTTTGCTGCCCGAAACAGCGCAGAACGATATCCATGGAGCAGATTTCGCGGTGCCTTAGTCCAGGTACTTCAGTCGTTTAGGAATGCCTATGAGCAATTACGTCCGTAATGACTGGCGGAGCGATTTGCGTTCATACGGTGTGCAAAAGATTTACTATCTGCCCATGGTTACATGGGAAAGTTTATAGCTCGCTCGCAGTCATAACACGGCGTTATCGGATGCCCTCCGAACCCTGCGCCCCGGCGGCCTTTGGCTGTCCGGGGCGTCGTTTTTTGGCACGCACTTTCAGAAATACTTGTAGGACTATAATCACCGGTTTGCCTCCGGCAGCTTATGGTGACCACCACAGCCACTCGGCCCTTGAAGCTCGCTCGCCGAATGCAGCGGCTGGGTACCGAGACCGCCTTCGAAGTCCTCGTTCGCGCCCGCGCCCTCGAAGCCGCAGGAAAAGACATCGTCCATCTCGAAATTGGCGAGCCCGATTTCGACACCCCGAGCAACATCATCGATGCCGGCATTCATGCGCTAAGAAGCGGCTGGACTCATTACGGACCGTCGGCCGGCCTTCCTGCTCTACGGCAGGAGATCGCCGAATATGTCAGCCGAAGCCGCGGTATCAAGGTTTCTCCGGAAGAGGTAGTGGTCGTTCCCGGCGGCAAACCGATCATTTTCTTCACCATGTTGGCGCTGGTCGAAGAAGGCGATGAGGTGATTTATCCCAATCCCGGATTTCCCATTTACGAGTCGCTGATCGAATTCCTCGGCGCGCGAGCTGTGCCCATCCGCTTGCACGAAGAGCAGGGCTTTGGGTTCGACGTCGATGAGTTTGCTGGCAAGATCACCGATCGTACGAAGCTGATCATCTTGAACTCTCCTCATAATCCAACCGGCGGAGTTCTCGATGAGGCCACAGTCCGCAGAATTGCGCAGGATATTGGCGACCGCGATGTGATGATTCTCTCCGACGAGATCTACAGCCGGCTTATCTTCCAGGGAGAGCACTTCTCATTGGTGTCGATTCCAGAGTTTCGCGAGCGCACCATCCTGTTAGATGGATTTTCTAAGACCTATGCGATGACTGGCTGGCGCATAGGCTACGGTGTTATGCGCCAGGACCTTGCACTTCAAGTCTCACGCCTTATGACCAATTCCAACTCCTGCACCGCAAGCTTTACGCAGATGGCTGGGATCGAAGCGCTGCAGGGCGATCAGTGCTCGGTGAAGAGAATGGTTGAGGAGTTTCGCCGCCGCCGCGATCTCATGGTTAGCGAATTGAACCGATTCAAAGGCTTTCGCTGCCAGATGCCTCACGGCGCCTTCTACGTGTTTCCGAATATCGAAACGACAGGCTGGCAATCGAAGAAGCTAGCCGATGCGCTGTTAGAACAGGCCGGAGTCGCGTGCCTCTCAGGCACTTCTTTCGGCAGCTACGGCGAAGGCTTTATCCGATTCAGCATCGCGAATTCCATTGAGAATATTCAGAAGGCTCTTGAGCGCATACATAAGTGGACATCTGAGCACATTTGAAACGTAAAACCTAAAACATGACGCGGATCGCGCGGATTTTACGGATTCCACGGATCAAAGATGAATCACATTCTGAATCCGTCGCATCCGTGTGATCCGTGTCGTGTTTTTGCTTTTCCCATGGCGAAATTTCGAGTATTCGCAACCTGTGATATTGGAGACCCGGCGCTGAACCGTTTGCGCGAGCGCGGATATGAGGTCGAGGTTTATCCGAAATCCGATCCGCCACCGAAGTCCCTGATCCTGGAAAAGCTCCGGAGCGGGATCGATGGCCTGATCACTACACTGCGCGATTCGATTGACGCCGAAGTGTTCGAAGCAGGTAAAGACACGCTGAAAGTTGTCGCACAAATCGCTGTCGGATTCGACAACATCAATCGCGCCGACGCGAATCGTTACAAAATCCCATTTACGCATACCGCCGATGTTCTCACCGAAGCCACAGCCGAGTTCGCCTTCTTCATGATGGGTGCAGTCGCGCGCAAGCTCTGGCCCAGCGAAAAACTCGTTCGTGAGACACGCTGGGGGGCGTGGCATCCATTCCTTCCCTTTCTGGGCGACGAAGTAAGCGGAAAGGTCATAGCCATCATCGGCACTGGCCGAATCGGCCTGGCGATGATCAAAAAGTGTGTCGGAATGGACATGAATATCCTGTGCTACGACCCGGCTTACGAAAACCGCGAGTACATTAAAGCCATTCAGAAGCTAATGGACCTGCGTCACCAGTCGGGAATTCAGAAGCACAGTACAACGATCAAATACGTAATTTTTGAGGAAGCGCTCGCCCAGGCCGATTTCGTCAGTATTCACGTCCCCCTGTTGCGAGAAGGAGAATCGCCAACTCCTACATTCCATCTCTTTAATGAAGCCAATCTGCGCAAGATGAAACCAAGCGCCTACCTGATCAATACCTCTCGGGGTCCAGTGATCGATGAGGCGGCTCTGGCAAGAGCTCTGAAGCAACGCTGGATCGCAGGCGCTGCGCTCGATGTCTTCGAGAAGGAACCTCTGCCGGCCGATTCACCGCTACGTGATCCGGAAATTGAGGATCGCTGCCGACTCTTTCACCACTTCGCCAGCGGGGCCACACAGACGCGATTGTCTCCTGATCCTGAAATGGGAATGGCGGGTCGCTGCGTGCAGGGGCTGATCGACATTCTTGAGCAGAACTATGCTGGCGACATCACCAAGATGCCTTACGTCGTAAACAAGGAAGCCTTTCAAACCTAAGCTCTGAAGTGGCCGGCTTTTTCTCCGTGCCGCTTCCCTGTAACCTGTTCCCTTCTATGTCTCTCGTTGAATGCGTTCCGAATTTCTCTGAAGGCCGCGATGTTGCCAAAGTTGAAGCAATTATCGCAGCGATGAAGATCGATGGTGTCTATCTGCTCGACAAAGAGATGGATGCCGACCACAACCGATGCGTCATCACTCTGGTTGGAGACCGCGATGCCATCGCTGAGGCCGCCATCCGTGGCGTGGGCAAGGCTGCTGAACTGATTGATCTCACCAAACATCAGGGAGCGCATCCGCGCATCGGAGCTGCCGATGTGGTCCCCTTTATTCCTATTGAAGCGGTCTCGCTAGAAGACTGCATCGCTGTTGCGCGGCATGTGGGAGCGGAAATATGGAAGCGATACAAGGTTCCCGTTTATCTGTACGAAGCCGCAGCAACCAAACCCGAGCGGCAGAATCTTGAGAACATCCGCCGAGGACAGTTTGAAGCACTGCGATCAGAAGTTACTACCAGCCCCGAGCGCCGTCCGGATTTCGGCGAGGCCGCTCTGCACTCCACCGCAGGCGCGACGGTGGTGGGAGCGCGCAAGCCGCTCATTGCATACAACGTCTATCTGAACACCAACGATGTTGAGATTGCTAAGAAGATCGGCAAGGCCGTGCGTTTCTCCTCGGGCGGATTCCGGCACGTCAAGGGAATGGGAGTCATAGTTCGCGGCATGGCTCAAGTTTCCATGAACCTGACGGATTATGAAGAAACGCCCATTGCACGTGTGTTTGAGTTTGTGAAGCGAGAAGCCGCTAGATATGGCGTAATGGCAGTATCCAGCGAAATTGTTGGGCTCATTCCCAAAAAGGCGCTCGAAGAAGCTGCGGAATGGTTTCTCCAGGTCGAGAACTTCGATTCGTCGCTTATTCTTGAAAACCGGCTGGCCGCCGTGACAGGCGGGAAGATGGCAGTCGGCGGCATTCGCGCCGGAATCGAGCCGTTCATCGAACAACTGGCGGCACCCACAGCAACTCCCGGCGGAGGCAGCGCGTCAGCAGCGGCCGGGGCCATGGCTGCCGCGCTTGCAGCTATGGTTGCAGGAATGTCTCGTGGGAAGAAAGCGTATCAGCAATACGAGCGTGAGCTGAGCGAGGCCCTCTCGCGTTTAGCTCATCTGCGAGAAGAACTCAAGATGAGCATCGATTTGGACGCCGCGGCTTATGCAGAGGTGATGAAGGCATATAAAGACGCAAAGTCGGCTGCGCCTGAAATGGGCGAACGTCTCATTTCCGACGCCCTGAAAAACGTCGCACGAGTGCCTCTCTCGATCGCGCAAAGGTCGAATGAGGTGAGACAAATCGTTGAAGCTCTGAAACCTGTGACGAGCAAAAACATGTGGTCGGATCTCGCGGTAGCATCATCTCTGGCCCAATCCGGTATCGCAGGCGGGCTCGCAAATGTCCAGATCAACCTGCAAGAAATCAAGGACGAAGCGTTCAAAGCAGAGATGCTGCAGGCAGTTTCAAAAATCTCTAGTAGGAACTAAGGGTGCCAACTAGGGCTAAGGCTGGTGACCTCGAGTGCAGGACCGGAGGTAACATCAGGTCAGAGCTGCTCATCTAATTCTTTGGATTAAAATTACAAGGTGGCTATGAAGTTTCGCATTCCCGCTCTTATTGCTATTTTCCTTGTTCCCGTTTTCAGCTTTGCTTCTTCCCTTGCCAGCGCTACTCGTGCAGTGATTCCTGCCGACGTGCAACAGGTGATCAACGTCGATTACCGCAGCATGGAGGACTCGCAGAGCGGACAGGCATTGAAAGCTCGTGTCCTGCCTGAACAGTTGAAGAAGTTTGAAACTGCTCTGAAAGGCGTCGGGATCGATCCCGAGAAAGATGTAGAACAGCTTACCTTCGCCTCATTTCGCGTGAAGAACGGACTGCAGGTGGTGGGAATTGCGCAGGGAGAATTTGCTTCCAACAAAGTCGTCGCTCGATTGAAGGCAAAGAAGGTTAAGCCTGCGATGTACCGGGAATCGGCGATGTACCCGCTCGACGGTGGAATGTCGATGACGCTCCTCGACAATTACAACATGCTGTTCGGCGACTCGGCTGCATTAAAGTCCGCGCTCGACGTTCGCGATGGCATGGGCAGCAGCCTCAATTCAAATTCGCAAATTACTGATCTCATTTCAGATGTGGATTCTGACGCCATCTGGAGCGTGCTCGATGAAAAGGGCACGCAGGAGATGATGAAGTCTGCTCTCGGAGAAGCCTCAAATCTGGGCGACTACAACGCGATCAAGAATCGCATTAAAGCTTCCGCTTACAAGATGGATTTCGGCAATGGCGTGAAGTTCGATCTGAAGGTGAACACTTCAGATTCGTTTACCGCGGCTACGCTTTCTTCTCTCCTGCGCGCCGGCATTCTCTACAAGAAGATGAACGCCACTCCAGCCGAGAAGATGGCGCTCGAAAATATCGGCGTCGATTCCGACAGCAGCGCGTTGAAAATCAAGTTTGAAACCGACGATCGCAAGTTCATCAGCCTGGTGAACTCAGATCTGTTTACTGCGATCTCGAAGTAGTCAGAGTTATTCCTCGTCAGGTTCAGCCAAGGCCACAGCACCACTTTGCTGTGGCCTTTTCGGCTTCTTGGGCGCCGAGAGGGCGTGAGGATCTCGAGGCGGTTCCGCGGGATAGCTGCCGAAGATTCTTCTCAGAAATTGTTTGAGGCCGTGGAGCACACCAACCTCCTATGGCTATTATTCCACTGAGATTAACTCGATTTCACAGACGAGGTCTCCTGGAGGGTTGAAGCGATTGGCAGGCTTTTCACCAAAAGCCAGGGCCGCGGGAATCCAGAAGCGCGCCTTCTCCCCAGGAACCATGGATGTGATTGCTTCGCGCCAACCGGTCGGCACACTCGCAACCGAAACCAGCGCCGGATGATTCGTCATCACGGTTGTCTCGAAAATGCGCCCGTCGCTTCTCCACGAAGTGAAATGAGCCATCACTTTGCTTGTTGCAGACGGATGTACTGTTCCCGTTCCGGGCTTCAGGACTACATACGCGAGTCCGGAACTTGTCTTGGTCGCAGTGGCAGGCGCCTGGGTAAGGTTCTCGGGAGTCGGCGGCGCCTTCAGAATCGACAGGAGCTGCAAGTCGAAGGTCAGGTCCTTATGCGGTGGCTCTTCGTCTTCGGGTCTGCGTTGAACATGGTGATGTCCTTCATGAAACGTGAGGTCTTCCGGAATCCAGAGCCGACGTTTCTCTCCCACCACCATCTGCTGCAAGGCTTCCGAGATTCCCATAATGGAAGCATTCAAGCAGAGAACATCAGCATCGTTCATTGTGGTGGAGGTTGAGAATAGCGATCCGTCCATCTTCCAGGCAATGAAGCTCACAGTTACACAATCATTTGAGACGGGATGCTCCGAACCTGTTCCTGACTCCAGGACTTTCATCGCGAGCCCAGAAGGCATGACCTGCGCGTCAGGCGGAGCGGCGGCGACATCTGAAGGAGCGGTGATGACGCGCCCAGTTCGTGTGACCTCAGTAGGACCGGAGCTCTGGTGAGCGAAAACGATGTCAGAAGCGAGCAAACAGACCGCGATCAACAAACCGGGACAGCCGATGGACCGAAAAAAGTGAGCAGATTTATTCATGGTTAATGGCTGGAGGCACTCGTTTGTTGAACCGCTCCCGTCGACACTTTCGCAGTACCAACCTGAGCGTTGGAACCATTTGCGGCGAAGACCTGAAATTCATAAATGTTTGCCGGTTGTGGCGAGCCGGTGAGATTCAAGACATTGAGCCGCACAAAGCGAGCGGCTGTGGGTGGAATATCGTGCGTCGTGATGCTCTGGACATTTTCCGTTACGTTTGCGACTGTTTGGAAATTGGTCCCGTCGGTACTCACCTGAATATTGAAGTCGCTCGTATTGAGATTTAGGTCGTCGCCACCTGCTCCAGCGTGCTCCACAACGAACCGGTCGACCGTTTCTGTTCGTCCGAGATCGAGCTGCAGAAACGGTGATGGTGCCAATGAGCACCATTTGTCGGCTGTCCCGCCTTCAGTACTGTTGTTGATGGCCTTCTCGGGACTCTGTGTCGGGTCACAGGGAGAACTGCCGGTCGCATGCGCTTTCAGCGCCAGATTTTGCGACTCGGAACGTTTCTTGCGAAGGCCGTAGACGGAAACGAAGTTCGAGATCGACGCCACATAGACCTTTCCGTTCGCGACTATCGGCGGACTGCCTTTGGCAAAGTTCAGCGGATCATCACCGGCGCCGTTGCTCGACCACAGCAGATCAAGATTGTTCGCGTTGAATGCATACAGATCCCCCGGGACGGTCATCTGATTGGCATCACCTGCGCGCGGCACAGCCGCCCAGAGAATCCCAGTACCAGAATGGGAACCATCGGCCGAGACCGTCATCATTCCTCCGGGCATACCGCTGGGAGGCAGAATCGATGCTATCGCCACCGCAGGCACTTCAAACTTGCCCTTAGAGTCATTCAGGCGGAAGATGCGCAGGAAGTCGCTCTCGCCCCAAACGTACACGTTCATTCCTTGCGAACTGCGCCACGCAGGAATGGCGTTGTGCATGTGGTGAGAGATCGTCGGACGAACCGTCGCATCCACGGCCTGCACGACCTGGGGAATCTGAATATCACCCGGAGCCTGTCCGCCGAGCTTCGTTGTATCCAGCACATACATCTTCCCTTCTTTTCCCCCAACCACGAGAAGATTGGTGCCGGGCAGAATCGTCGGCCCTTGAGTGCCGAAGTCCAAATCGAAATCGTTCAGAGTATTGAAATTGGAGGGGGTGAAATAGTCGAGAACACGCAGCGTCTTGGCCTCGAGTTTGATCAGCGACTCGCCATAGTCGTTTTGGTCGTAAGTGCCGTTGCCGGTCGAGACATACAGATTCCCAGCAGAATCGAATGCAGGACCAGCTCCCGACATCCACACACCTCCCATGTTGCCGTTGGGCGTGGCGTTAAAAACTCCGAGCTGCGCTAGAGTTTTGGCATCGTACGACATCATCCAGCCGTGATACGGACGCGTATCGCAGAACGATGCCCAGCCGATGTACACGACGCCGTTGTTCAGCGCGAGCGCCGGGCGCTGGTTTTCGGTGAGCGGGTTGAAGCGCACGCGCGCGCCATCGGAATCATCTCCTTTCCCCGGCACACTTGCCTGAATCACCTGCGGGCTGTTCGGACGCTCGTTGCCTGTCGTGACGTCGATCGCATGCAGACGCTGCACGGTTCCGCTTGGCTCGACCGTGCGCGTGACGAAGTACATCGTATGATCTGGGCCAATCACTGGCGTGCCAACAATGCCAATGTTCCCAATGAAGTCTCGATAAATCCGGCACGCCTGGCCGACTTCCGTGTTGCGCGTGGGACGGCCATTGCCGTTAAAGCTGCGATACCAGAGAGGAGCACTGAGCTTGTCGGCATCAAAGGCATACACGCTGTTGTTCACCGTAGTGACGAACAGCACGTTGTGTTTATGACCATCGATACGCAGATCAGCCGCATAGAGAAGCCCACCGTAGATCTGATCATCGACCGGCAGCATGAACAGCTTCCCAAAATGGACCGCGTTGATCTTGCCCGGCTTCAGTTTCTTTTCGGAGAGATTCGCTGCCGTTCGCTGGTTGTCGTAAGCACGGGTGAGAACTTGAAAATGTTCGCTGGCATGGAGCTGCTGCACCGTTGCTCCCGCGATGGCGAGGATCGCAAATTTGTTCGCTGCCCGGCGCAGCAGCGAGTATCTGGAATTCGTGCGGATATTCCCTGGCCTGAGCACTTGAGCGTAAGATGGCAACGTTTCGGTACCTTGAGTTCTAATTCGTCGAAGGATATGGAGAATCGTCCGCTTTGACAAGCAAAGATTTCAAATTTCGGACTCGATGGATGAACGCTGCCCGACCCAGCTTCATTCTTGCCGCGCTGCTGCTGAGCTTGTTGAGCGTAGGTGCCCGGCGAAACACCGCAGCGAATACACACGCTCTTCTGCTAGTTGCGAACAAAGCCGACCACACTGTGAGTGTCGTCGATCCTGATGCCGGCCGCGAACTTGCTGCTGTACCTGTCGGTGGAGTTACGGTTCACGAAGTCGCAGTCTCGCCCGACGGCTTATTTGCATGGGCGCCAATTTATGGAAACTCTGGCGTAGGCAGACCCGGAACCGACGGGCAGACGCTCAGCGTAATCGATCTGAAGACACGCAGGGTCGTGGATACGATCGATTTCCAAAAACCGACGCGCCCCCATTGTGCGGTGTTCGGACCGAAGGACGGCAAGCTGTACGTGACTGCAGAACTAACGAGATCGATCGACGTAATCGATCCCAAGTCGCGCAAGATCGCCGATTCCATCCCGACCGGCGAGCGAGAGTCGCACATGCTGGCAATCTCAAGCGATGGGAAGCGAGCATACACCTCCAATGTTGGTGCCGGCTCCGTATCGGCGATCGATCTGGTCAACAAAAAAGTCCTTGCCATCATTCCCATTTCCGGAGTAACACAGCGCATTGCCATTTCTCCAGACGATCGCTGGGTCTTCACCGCCGACCAGACAAAGCCGCAGCTCGCAGTGATCGATGCTCAACTGAACAAAGTCAGTCAATGGGTTCCGTTGCCGGATATCGCGTTCGGCACTCGCCCAACTCAGGATGGGAATTGGCTTCTGATTACGCAGCCTGCGAGCAGCAAGGTTGCGGTTCTCAATCTACACACAATGAAAGTCGAGCACCAGATCGACGTTCCACCGGCGCCGCAAGAAATTCTGCTCCGTCCGGACGGCAAGGTCGCGTACGTTTCCTGTGACCGCAGCAAACAAGTCGCCGAGATTGATCTGACAACCTGGAAAGTGAATCGCTTGATCAATGTCGGAGCGGGCGCTGACGGATTGGCATGGGCCGCTGCAAGCGACTAGACCATGCTAGTCAAGCTCGGCGAGCTTTCCGCAGCATTCTTCGATCGCGTCCTGTTCGGCTGGGCTGAGGTTCTCAAACTGCAGACCGCAACGGAAACCTTCGCAATCGCGTACAGTAGCTGCGACGCCCAATCGGCGTTGGATATAAGGAAGGATGAACTCCATCTGCACTACTTGTCCCCGTTGCAGCTCTGCCGGGATGTAGATAGCCATGCCGTCTTCGCACAAATCATGGCTGCGTCCCTGCAGGACACACTTGCGCTGCTGCATGACCGTAAAAACTTTAATCGCGAAGTTCACCTTGAAGCGTTGTGAGCGGCGAACCGGATGCGATACATGTGCCGAAACTGACATGGAGTGCTTCCGGAATGTATGTATAAGGGATATTGCGCGGCTCTCATAGTGGCGAGCGCGATTCGTTACAAGAAAGATGCTCCTCAGAGCAGTCTGCTGGTCGTTGGTAAGCGCGTGCACTACTGCCGCGTTTGCGGCACTGATTTTCTTTCCAAAATGAACCTGTTGTTAACTGCCACTCACTGCCCCTCCACCACCGGCAACTCCACGAAGCTCGCCTGGCCCGGTGCGTGATACAACCGCTGCGTCGCTTTCCGATAGTCCACTGGCTTTGCCCAGAAAATGCTGGCCACGAACGTCTGCGGATTTCGATCGTAGAGCGGGAACCAGCTTGATTGCACCTGGACCATAATTCGGTGGCCGGGTCGAAATACGTGATTTGCTGTAGGCAGAGCCCACTTGTAGAGCAGCGGCTTGTCGGGCGTAATCGCCTTGGGATTATCGAGGCTCTCGCGGTAACGTCCGCGGAAGATGTCGGCTGAGATCATGAGTTGGTAGCCGCCCATAGGTGTATCCACGGCAACTTCGTCCGGATATATGTCGATGACCTTCACCACCCAGTCCGAATCCGTGCCGCTGGTCGATGCGATCAGATTCACGATCGGCTGTCCACTGATCTTCACTGGCGTAGTCAGAACGTCAGTGGCGTACGAGATCACATCCGGCCTGCCGGAAATCTCGCGCTGATCGTCAACCAGCCACTGCGACCAGGTTGAGCCGGGGTAATAGACGGGAACGATCGGGCGCGGACGATAGGTCACAGGCTTTGCAGGATCGGAGACGTACTCGTCATAAGCTGCATCTCCCGTTTTGGGAGCGGCTGTGCTGAGCTTGAGCCCGGAGTTGAAGTACATCGCAGTCGGCTTGATCTGGCATCCCGAATCGCAGCCCGACGGCCATGACCACAAACGCTCCCATCGGTTCGTTCCGGTTTCGAAAGCGGAGACGGTAGGAACATCGGCCTTCGGCGAATCATCTTTCAAGTAGTGCGCAAGAAACGGCCCGAGAATGTTGCGGCGGAAATAAAGGGCAGTGTCGCTGTCGAACTTGATCGCTCCCAGGTTGCTGGCTTCGTGAATCTCCTGCCCGTGATACCAGGGTCCCATCACCAGAAAAACCTTGTCATTATTTGTGTCTTTGGGCTTGATCGCCTTGTACACGGCAGTGGCACCGTAAATGTCTTCCTGGTCCCAAAGGCTATCGACCAGCATCACGGGAACTTTCAACGGCTGAGCGGCGAGAATTTTATCCATCGCCTGCTCGCGCCAGAAGCTGTCGTACGTTGGGTGCGCGAGAATCTTGCGCCAGAAGCCCATCTGTTCGAGGCCATGACTGCGGCCCAACTC
>Ga0070741_10001519_pt1 | contig 70047 bp, 57 predicted proteins | sample Coa_R1_4_FD_66440 | JGI IMG/M metagenome (GOLD analysis project Ga0070741, IMG submission 66440) | Surface soil microbial communities from Centralia Pennsylvania, which are recovering from an underground coalmine fire - Coalmine... | ecosystem: Environmental > Terrestrial > Soil > Unclassified ... | reverse complement strand
TGATCAACCCGATCGCCATGGAGCAGGGCGTGCGCTTCGCCATCCGCGAGGGTGGCCGCACCGTCGGCGCCGGCGTGGTCACGAAGATCCTCGCCTAAACCGCTTTAGACGTTTACAAAACGGCCCGGCCGCGTATACACTACGCGGCTCCATTTTTGACGCGCGGCCGCCCCAGGGGCGTAGCTCAATTGGTAGAGCGTCGGTCTCCAAAACCGAAGGCTGGGGGTTCGAGACCCTCCGCCCCTGCCAACTGACCTCCCCGGAACGCCGCGCGCCGGACTGCTGGACCCAATGACTCCTGAGACCCAAGCACCCGAAGCCGGCCCGAGTGGCACCCTCGACACCGCCCTGCTTCTGGCGGCGGTGTTGCTGCTGCTCGGCGGCATGTTCGCCTTCTATTACTTCAACCCGCAGTTCAACGTGCTCATCCGCACGCTGATGCTGCTCGGGTCGACCGTCGTCGCCATCGGCCTGGCTTCGCGCACCGAGCAGGGCAAGGTGATGTGGGGCTACGTGCAGGGCTCGCGCACCGAGCTGCGCAAGGTCGTATGGCCGACGCGCCAGGAAAGCGTGACGACGACCTTGATGATCGCCGTCGTGGTGATCGTGTTCGCCTTCTTCCTTGCCGGGGTGGACTGGGTCCTGAATTACGGCGTCCACAAACTCGTCGGAGCGAAGAGCTGATGGAGACGACGCCGGTGGAAACCCCGACCAAGTCCTCGACCATGCGCTGGTACGTCGTGCACGCGTACTCGCAGTACGAGAACAACGTCAAGAAGGCGCTCAAGGAGCGCATCGAGCGCGCCGGCCTCTCCGACAAGTTCGGCGAGATCCTGGTGCCGACCGAGGAAGTGATGGAGATCCGCGAAGGCCAGAAGCGGATGACCGAGCGCAAGTTCTTCCCGGGCTATGTGCTGGTGCAGATGGAGATGAACGAGGACACCTGGCACCTCGTGAAGTCGACGCCGAAGGTCATGGGATTCATCGGCGGCACGCCGGACAAGCCGGCGCCGATCTCCGACAAGGAAGCCGAGAAGATCCTGAATCGCGTCACGGAGTCGGTCGAGAAGCCGAAGCCGAAGACGCTGTACGAGCCGGGCGAGAGCGTGCGCGTGACCGATGGTCCGTTCGCCGACTTCTCCGGCGTGGTGGAAGAGGTCAACTACGACAAGAACCGCCTGCGTGTGGCGGTTCTCATCTTCGGTCGGTCGACGCCGGTCGAGCTGGAGTTTTCACAGGTCGAGAAGGCGTAAGCCGACTCGTTTTTTCATCCCCGGGGAGTCCTTCCAAGGACGCTCGCACCCGCAAGGAGCACTAGAGACACATGGCTAAGAAAGTACAGGCCTACGTGAAGCTGCAGATCCCTGCAGGCAAGGCCAATCCGTCGCCGCCGGTCGGCCCCGCGCTGGGCCAGCAGGGCGTCAACATCATGGCCTTCTGCAAGGAGTTCAACGCGGTCACGCAGAAGATGGAGCCGGGCATGCCGATCCCCGTGGTCATCACGGTGTATTCGGATCGCTCGTTCACCTTCATCACGAAGACGCCGCCCGCGACGGTGCTGATCAAGAAGGCTGCCGGCATCGAGTCGGGCTCGCCGACGCCGCACACCAAGAAGGTCGGCAAGATCACGCGCAAGCAGGCCGAAGAGATCGCGAAGCTCAAGGCGCCGGACCTCAATGCCGGTGACCTGGACGCCGCCGTGCGCCTGATCGCCGGCTCCGCCCGCTCGATGGGCATCGAAGTGGTGGAGAAATAAGCCATGGCCACCGCGACGAAGAAGGAAGCCAAGGGCACGAAGCGCGAGCAGCTCTTCAAGACCAAGATCCAGGAAGGCAAGACCTATCCGCTCGACCAGGCCGTGCAGATCCTCAAGGAATGCGCGACCGCGAAGTTCAAGGAGTCAGTCGACATCTCCGTGAACCTCGGCATCGACGCGAAGAAGTCCGACCAGAACGTGCGCGGCTCGACCGTGTTGCCGCACGGCAACGGCAAGGCCGTGAAGGTTGCCGTGTTCGCGCAGGGCGCCAAGGCCGATGAGGCGAAGGCCGCGGGCGCCGACATCGTCGGCATGCAGGACCTCGCCGACAAGATGAAGGGCGGCGATCTGTCGTATCAGGTCGTCATCGCCGAGCCGGCCGCGATGCGCGTCGTCGGCGCGCTCGGCCAGGTGCTCGGCCCGCGCGGACTGATGCCGAACCCGAAGACCGGCACGGTCACGCCGGACGTCGCGGGCGCGGTGAAGAACGCGAAGGCCGGCATGGCGAAGTTCAAGACGGACAAGGCGGGCATCGTCCACGCATCGATCGGCTCCGCGGATTTCGCGGCCGACAAGATCAAGGAAAACCTGATCGCGGTGATGCGCGACATCCGCAAGCATCGTCCCGCGTCGTCGAAGGGCATCTTCATCAAGAAGCTGACCCTGTCGACCACGATGGGTCCCGGCATCCACGTCGACGTGGGCTCGCTGCCGGAGTGATTTGTGTGCGGAGCGTGAGCCGCTCCGCGTTTGATTTTTGATGTGGTGGCGAAAGCCACGACGTCGAAGACCGTAGGTGGCGAGAGAGCAGGTGGCTCGAGCCTTAATTCCCTACGCAGACGGTGCAACCAGACGCTTCTTGCAGACGGACACCGTGAGGCAAAGGTGGATCGAGATCGAAAGGTCGAGATCTTTCGTCAAGTAAGTAGCACCAGGAGCAAGTAATGGCACTGAGGCTGGAAGACAAGAAAGCCCTGGTTGCGGAAGTGAATGAGGTCGCTGCGCGCGCGCTCTCGGCGGTTGCTGTCGAGAATCGCGGACTCACGGCCGGCAAGTTCGACGAGCTTCGTGCAAAGGCCCGCAAGGGCAACATCTATCTGCACGTCGTCAAGAACACGCTGGCTGCGAAAGCGGTGAAGGGCACGGAGTTCGAGTGCCTGACGCCCGCGCTGGTCGGTCCGATCGTGCTCGGTTTCTCGCTCGAGGATCCGGGTTCGGTCGGTCGCGTGATCAAGGACTTCGCGAAGGACAACGAGAAGCTCGTCGTCAAGGCCATCGCTGTCGGCGGCACCCTCTACGGGGCCAAGGACATCGACCGGCTCGCATCGCTGCCCACCAAGGAGCAGGCGCTGAGCATGTTGCTCGGCACGATGAAGGCGCCGATCACGAAGTTCGTCGCGACGCTCGCTGCGCCCCACGCGAAGCTCGTGCGTACGGCCAAGGCCGTCGCCGACAAGCAGCAGGCTGCCGCGTAGCGCTCACTTTCCAACACAAGCTTTCAACACCACACACGTAATTTTCAGGAGCAATTCAAATGGCAACCAAAGAAGAGATTCTTGATTCGATCTCGAAGATGTCGGTGATGGACGTCGTCGAGCTGGTCAAGATGATGGAAGACAAGTTCGGCGTGACCGCTGCTGCGCCGGTCGCCGCTGCGGCTCCGGCCGCGGGTGGCGCTGCTGCGCCGGCCGCTGCCGAGAAGACCGAGTTCACCGTCGTCATGACGGCGGTCGACCCGGCGAAGAAGGTCAACGTCATCAAGGTCGTCCGCGAGATCACCGGCCTCGGCCTGAAGGAAGCGAAGGACCTGGTCGAAGGCGCGCCGCAGACCGTGAAGGAAGGCGTTGCGAAGGCCGACGCCGAAGCGATGAAGAAGAAGCTCGAAGAGGGCGGCGCCAAGGTTGAACTGAAGTAAGCCTTGCGACTCTCTTTACTGCGCTTGAAGGCCCGAGGCTGGGGCGGCTAGTCCGCCCCGGCCTTCGGCCGTTTCACCGTTTGATTTTGCTGGACCCGAATTCTTAAAGAGTTACTGACGAGGATACAAATGGCTTACTCGTTCACCGAGAAGAAGCGCATCCGCAAGGATTTCCGCAAGCAGGTCGAGACGCTCGAAGTCCCGTTCCTGCTGGCGACGCAGATCGACTCCTATCGCGAGTTCCTGCAGGCGGACGCGTCCCCTTCGCATCGCAAGGACATGGGACTGCACACCGCGTTCAAGTCGGTGTTCCCGATGATGTCGTACAACGGCGCCGCGGCGCTCGAGTACGTGAAGTACCGCCTCGATGAGCCGGTGTTCGACGAGAAGGAATGCCGCGTCCGCGGTCTGACCTACGCCGCGCCGCTCAAGGTCACGGTCAACCTCGTCCTCTACGACAAGGAAGCCAAGGCCGACAAGGACGGCAAGAAGCCGGTCAAGAAAGTGATCGAGCAAGAGGTCTACATGGGCGAATTGCCGCTCATGACCGAGCACGGCACCTTCATCATCAACGGCACCGAGCGTGTCGTCGTCTCCCAGCTGCATCGCTCGCCCGGCGTGTTCTTCGATCACGACAAGGGCAAGACGCACAGCTCGGGCAAGCTGCTCTACAACGCGCGCATCATCCCGAACCGCGGCTCGTGGCTCGACTTCGAGTTCGATCCGAAGGACAACGTGTTCGTGCGCATCGACCGTCGCCGCAAGCTGCCGGTGACGATCTTCCTGCGCGCGCTCGGCTACAACAACGAGCAGATGCTCGCGCTGTTCCACGAGCAGAACAGCTATCACCTCACCGCTGAAGGCGCCGAGCTCGAGCTCGTGCCCGAGCGCCTGCGCGGCGAGACCGCGCAGTTCGACATCAAGGCCGGCAAGAAGGTGCTGGTCGAGACCGGCAAGCGCATCACCGCGCGCCACATCAAGCTGATCCAGGAAGCGGGACTGAAGACGCTCGAAGTGCCCGACGCGTACCTGGTCGGCCGCACGCTCGCCCACGACATCGTCGCCAAGGACACCGGCGAAGTGATCGCGCCGGCGAACACCGAGATCGACGCGACGCTGCTCGGCAAGCTGCGCCAGGCCAACATCAAGGAATTCCGCGCGCTCTACGTCAACGACCTCGACAAGGGCCCGTACATCTCCACCACGCTCGCCATCGACGGCACGCGCACGCGCCTCGAGGCGCTGGTCGAGATCTACCGCATGATGCGCCCCGGCGAGCCGCCGACCAAGGACGCCGCCGAGACGCTGTTCGAAGGCCTGTTCTTCTCGCCCGAGAAGTACGACCTCTCGGGCGTCGGCCGCATGAAGTTCAACCGCCGCCTGCGCCGCGATACGAAGATCGGCCCGAACATCCTGTTCGACGGCCAGTACTTCTCGCTCGAGAAGACGGAGCTGTCGAAGAAGGAATTCGCGAAGAAGCTCTTCGCCGAGTACGGCAAGGATCACTCGGACATCGTCGACGTGATCCGCGAGATCATCGCGATCCGCAACGGCGAGCAGCAGACCGACGACATCGACCATCTCGGCAACCGCCGCGTGCGTTCGGTCGGCGAGATGACGGAGAACGTCTTCCGCACCGGTCTCGTGCGCGTCGAGCGCGCGGTTCGTGAGCGCCTCGCGCTCGCGGAAGCCGAGAACCTGACGCCGCAAGACCTGATCAACGCCAAGCCGGTCGGCGCGGCGATCAAGGAATTCTTCGGGTCCTCGCAGCTGTCGCAGTTCATGGACCAGAACAACCCGCTCTCCGAAGTCACGCACAAGCGTCGCGTGTCGGCGCTCGGACCCGGCGGCCTCACGCGCGAGCGCGCGGGCTTCGAAGTCCGCGACGTGCATCCGACGCACTACGGCCGCGTGTGCCCGATCGAGACGCCGGAAGGCCCGAACATCGGCCTGATCAACTCACTGGCGTGCTACGCGCGCACCAACGAGTACGGCTTCCTCGAGACGCCGTACCGCAAGGTCACCGACGGCAAGGTCACCAACGACATCGAGTACCTGTCGGCGATCGAAGAGGGCCGCTACGTGATCGCGCAGGCGAACTCGGAGCTCGACGCCAAGGGCAAGTTCACCGCCGATCTGATCTCGTGCCGTTACCTGAACGAGTTCACGATGCTCGGCCCGGACAAGGTCCAGTACATGGACGTGTCGCCGCGCCAGATCGTGTCGGTCGCTGCCGCGCTGGTTCCGTTCCTCGAGCACGACGACGCCAACCGCGCGTTGATGGGCGCCAACATGCAGCGTCAGGCGGTGCCGACGCTGCGCAACGAGAAGCCGCTGGTCGGCACGGGCATGGAGCGCCGCGTCGCGGTCGACTCCGGCAACGCGATCGTCGCGGTGCGTGGCGGCGTGGTCGACAAGGTCGACGCGTCGCGCATCGTCATCCGCGTCGACGACGAGGAGACCGTCGCTGGTGAAGCCGGCGTCGACATCTACAACCTCGTGAAGTACACGCGCTCGAACCAGAACACGTGCATCAACCAGCGTCCGGTGGTGAAGCCGGGCGACAAGGTCGCGCGCAACGACGTCATCGCCGACGGTCCGTCGACCGATCTCGGCGAGCTCGCGCTCGGCCAGAACGTGCTGGTCGCGTTCATGCCGTGGAACGGCTACAACTTCGAAGACTCGATCCTGATCAGCGAGCGCGTCGTCGAGGAAGATCGCTTCACGACGATCCACATCGAAGAGCTCACCTGCGTCGCGCGCGAGACGAAGCTCGGGCCCGAGGAAATCACCGGCGACATCCCGAACGTCAACGAAGCCGCGCTGCGCAAGCTCGACGAGTCGGGCATCGTCTACATCGGCGCCGAAGTGAAGGCGGGCGACATCCTCGTCGGCAAGGTCACGCCCAAGGGCGAGACGCAGCTGACACCGGAAGAGAAGCTGCTGCGCGCGATCTTCGGTGAGAAGGCGTCCGACGTGAAGGACACCGGCCTGCGCGTTCCGCCGGGAATGGACGGCACCGTCATCGACGTGCGCGTCTTCACGCGTGAAGGCGTGAAGAAGGACAAGCGCGCGCTGTCGATCGAGGAGAGCGAGCTGACCGCGGTCAAGAAGGACCTCGCGGACCAGGCGCGTATCTTCGAGGACGACATCTACGATCGTCTGCGCAAGCTCCTGCTGCGCAAGGTCGCCGACGGCGGCCCCAAGCCGCTGAAGAAGGGCGACCACATCACGACCGACTATCTCGACGAGCTGCCGCGCGAGAAGTGGTTCGAGATCCGCCTGAAGGACGAGGACACGCAGACGCAGCTGGAAGCTGCCGCCAAGCAGCTGAAGGACATGCGCGCCGAGTTCGACAAGCGCTACGAGAGCAAGAAGAAGAAGATCACCGCCGGCGACGAGCTCGCCCCGGGCGTGCTCAAGATGGTCAAGGTGTATCTCGCGGTGAAGCGCCGCATCCAGCCGGGCGACAAGATGGCCGGCCGTCACGGCAACAAGGGCGTCATCTCGCAGATCGTTCCGGTCGAGGACATGCCGCACATGGACGACGGCACGCCGGTCGACATCGTGCTGAACCCGCTGGGCGTGCCTTCGCGCATGAACATCGGACAGCTGCTCGAGGTTCACCTCGGCTGGGCGGCCAAGGGCATCGGCCGCAAGCTCGACGAGATGATCCGCCAGCAGAAGGCGACGGCGGAGCTGCGCAAGTTCCTCGACAAGGTCTACAACAAGGTCGGCGGCGCGCAGCGCAAGGTCGATCTCGAAGGCCTGTCCGATCAGGAAGTGGGCGCGCTCGCGCACGCGCTGATCGACGGTCTTCCCGTCGCGTCGCCGGTGTTCGACGGCGCATCGGAAGAGGAGATCAAGGAGCTGCTCGAGCTCGCGGGCCTGCCGCGCACCGGCCAGGCCGTCCTCACCGATGGCCGCACCGGCGATCAGTTCGCGCGTCCGGTCACCGTCGGCTACCTCTACATGCTGAAGTTGAACCACCTCGTCGACGACAAGATGCACGCGCGCTCGACGGGCCCGTACTCGCTCGTCACCCAGCAGCCGCTGGGCGGCAAGGCGCAGTTCGGTGGCCAGCGCTTCGGCGAGATGGAGGTGTGGGCGCTCGAGGCCTACGGCGCCGCCTACACGCTGCAAGAGATGTTGACCGTGAAGTCCGACGACACCAATGGACGCACGCGCATGTACAAGTCGATCGTCGACGGCGACCATCGCATGGTCGCGGGCATGCCGGAGTCGTTCAACGTGCTGGTGAAGGAAATCCGGTCGATTGGTTTGAATATTGAATTGGAGCAGAACTCGTGAAAGACCTACTTGCGCTACTTCGTAGCCAGGACGACGGCATCGAGGATTTCGACGCGATCAAGATCGCGCTCGCGAGTCCCGAGACGATCAAGTCCTGGTCGTACGGCGAGGTCAAGAAGCCGGAGACCATCAACTACCGCACGTTCAAGCCGGAGCGTGACGGCCTGTTCTGCGCGAAGATCTTCGGGCCGATCAAGGACTACGAATGTCTTTGCGGCAAGTACAAGCGCCTGAAGCATCGCGGCGTCGTCTGCGAGAAGTGCGGCGTCGAAGTCACGGTGGCGAAGGTTCGCCGCGAGCGCATGGGTCACATCGACCTGGCGTCGCCGACCGCGCACATCTGGTTCCTGAAGTCGCTGCCGTCGCGCATCGGTCTCCTGCTCGACATGCCGCTGCGCGCCATCGAGCGCGTGCTGTATTTCGAAGCGCACATCGTCGTCGACCCGGGTCTCACCGAGCTCGAGAAGGGCTCGCTGCTGACCGAAGAGGAATACCTCGCCGCGGTCGAGAAGCACGGTGACGACTTCGACGCCCGCATGGGTGCCGAGGCCGTGCACGACCTGTTGAAGGCGATCGACCTGCAGAAGGAAGCGATCAAGATCCGCGAGGAGATCGGCAAGACCGGCTCCGACTCGAAGATCAAGAAGCTCGGCAAGCGCCTCAAGCTCATCGAGTACTTCATCGCGTCGAACAACAAGCCGGAGTGGATGATCTTGACGGTGCTGCCGGTGCTGCCGCCGGATCTGCGCCCGCTGGTTCCGCTCGACGGTGGCCGCTTCGCGACGTCGGATCTCAACGATCTGTATCGCCGCGTCATCAACCGCAACAACCGTCTCAAGCGCCTGCTCGAGCTCACCGCGCCCGACATCATCGTGCGCAACGAGAAGCGCATGCTGCAGGAAGCGGTCGATGCGCTGATCGACAACGGCCGTCGCGGCCGTGCGATCACCGGCACCAACAAGCGCCCGCTCAAGTCGCTCGCCGACATGATCAAGGGCAAGCAGGGCCGCTTCCGCCAGAACCTGCTCGGCAAGCGCGTCGACTATTCCGGCCGCTCGGTCATCGTGGTCGGCCCGACGCTCAAGCTGCATCAGTGCGGTCTTCCCAAGAAGATGGCGCTGGAGCTGTTCAAGCCGTTCGTCTTCTCGAAGCTGCAGCGCCTTGGCATCGCCACGACGATCAAGGCCGCGAAGAAGATGGTCGAGCGCGAGGAAGGCCAGGTGTGGGACATCCTGGAAGAGTGCATCCGCGAGCATCCGGTTCTGCTGAACCGCGCGCCCACGCTGCACCGCCTCGGCATCCAGGCGTTCGAGCCGATCCTCATCGAAGGCAAGGCGATCAACCTGCACCCGCTCGTCTGCACGGCGTTCAACGCCGACTTCGACGGTGACCAGATGGCCGTGCACGTCCCGCTGTCGCTCGAAGCGCAGCTGGAAGCGCGCGTGCTGATGATGTCGACCAACAACATCCTGTCGCCGGCCAACGGCTCGCCGATCATCGTGCCGTCGCAGGACGTCGTTCTGGGTCTCTACTGGATGACCCGCGAGCGCGTGAACGCGAAGGGCGAGGGCATGGCGTTCTCCGACGTCTCGGAAGTGCATCGCGCTTACGAGTCCGGCGCGCTCGATCTGCAGGCGAAGATCAAGGTTCGCCTCAACGATCACGCCGAAGACGGCAAGGAGATCACGCACGTCGTCGACACGACGACCGGCCGCGCGCTTCTCTCCGAAGTGCTGCCGCCGAAGATCCCGTTCTCGGTGGTGAACAAGGTCCTCACCAAGAAGGAGATCGGCCGCGTGCTCGATCAGGTCTATCGCCGGTCCGGCACCAAGGACACGGTGATCTTCGCCGACCAGATGATGTACACCGGCTTCCGCATGTCGACCAAGGCCGGCATCTCGTTCTGCGTGGATGACATGATCATCCCCGACGAGAAGGCCAAGCTGCTCGCGGCTGCCGAAGGCAAGGTCAAGGAGATCGACCAGGAGTATTCGCAGGGTCTCACCACCGGCGGCGAGCGCTACAACCGCGTCGTCGACATCTGGTCGCGCGCCAACGACGACATCTCCAAGGCGATGATGGCGCGCATCGGCAGCGAGACCGTGAAGGCGAAGGACGGCAAGGAAGTGAAGCAGCCGTCGTTCAACTCGGTGTTCATGATGGCCGACTCGGGCGCTCGTGGCTCGCAGGCGCAGATCCGTCAGCTCGCCGGCATGCGCGGACTGATGGCCAAGCCCGACGGCTCGATCATCGAGACGCCGATCACGGCGAACTTCCGCGAAGGCCTGAACGTGCTGCAGTACTTCATCTCGACGCACGGCGCCCGCAAGGGTCTCGCCGACACCGCGCTGAAGACCGCGAACTCCGGCTACCTCACGCGCCGTCTGGTCGACGTCGCGCAGGACGTCGTGATCACCGCGGAGGACTGCGGCACCGACGCCGGCCTCGTGATGATGCCGATCGTTGAGGGCGGCGACGTCCTCGAAGCGCTGCGCGATCGCGTCCTCGGGCGCGTCACGCTGCGCGACGTCTACAAGCCGGGCACCGACGAGGAGATTCTCCCCGCCGGCACGATGATCGACGAGAAGGTCGCCGATCTCCTCGAGCGCAACTCGGTCGACGAAGTGTGGGTCCGCTCGCCGATCACTTGCGAGCTGCCCTTCGGCGTGTGCGGCAAGTGCTACGGTCGCGACCTCGCGCGCGGCCACCTCGTCAACATCGGCGAATCCGTCGGCGTCATCGCGGCGCAGTCGATCGGCGAGCCGGGCACGCAGCTGACCATGCGCACGTTCCACGTCGGTGGCGCCGCCTCACGAGCGGTTTCCGCCGACGGCGTCGACGTCCGCGCGAACGGCACGGCCAAGTTCCACAACATCAAGACGGTCCGTCACAAGGACGGTCACCTGGTGGCGGTGTCGCGCTCCGGCGAGATCGGCGTGATCGACGCCAACGGCCGCGAGCGTGAACGTTACAAGATCCCCTACGGCGCGACGATCAACATCAAGGACGGCGACGACGTCACCGCCGGCCAGCGCATCGCCAAGTGGGATCCGCACACGCACCCGATCGTCACCGAGCTCGCGGGCGTCGTGAAGTTCTCGGATTTCGAGGAGGGCATCACGGTCAACCGCGAGACCGACGACATCACCGGCGTGTCGACGCTGGTCGTCACCGAGCCGAAGACGCGCGGCACGGCGGGCAAGGATCTGCGCCCGGTCGTGAAGCTGCAGAGCGCGAAGGGCAAGGACCTGACGTTCCCCGGCACCGACATCCCGGCCGCGTACGCGCTGCCGCCGAAGGCGATCGTCACCGTCGAGGACGAGGCCGAAGTGGGCGTGGGCGACATCATCGCTCGCATCCCGCAGGAGGCCTCGAAGTCGCGCGACATCACCGGCGGTCTGCCGCGCGTCGCCGACCTGTTCGAAGCGCGCAAGCCGAAGGATCCGGCGGTTCTCGCCGAGGCCAGCGGCACGATCCGCTTCGGTCAGGGCACCAAGGGCAAGCAGCGCATCAAGATCGTCCAGAAGGACGGCGAAGAGGTCGAGCTGCTGGTCCCGAAGTGGCGCCAGATCACGGTGTTCGAAGGCGAGCACGTCGAGAAGGGTGAAGTCATCTCCGATGGCGAGCCGAGCCCGCACGACATCCTGCGCCTGCAGGGTGTCACCGCGCTCGCGAACTACCTGGTGAAGGAGATCCAGGACGTGTATCGCCTGCAGGGCGTGCGCATCAACGACAAGCACATCGAGACGATCATCCGGCAGATGCTGCGCAAGGTGGAGATCACCGAGACCGGCGACACCAAGTTCCTCCAGGGTGAGCAGGCGGAAATCTTCCACGTGCTCGCGGAGAACAAGAAGCTCAAGGGCAAGGACGAGCGCGGCGCGAAGTTCGATCGCCAGCTGCTCGGCATCACCAAGGCTTCGCTGTCGACCGAGTCGTTCATCTCTGCGGCCTCGTTCCAGGAGACCACGCGCGTGCTCACCGAAGCTTCGGTGCGCGGCTCGCGCGACGAGCTCCGCGGGCTCAAGGAGAACGTGATCGTGGGACGCCTCATCCCGGCCGGCACCGGTCTCGCGCATCACGAGCAGCGTCGTCGCGCCCGCGGCGGCAGCCTGCTCGCCGATCTGCAGACCGCGACCGCCGCCGGCAGCCTGTTCGGGCCGATCGGCAACGAAGGCGGCTCGCGCGTCACCGCCGGCGAAGGCGAGGACGAGGAGTCGAGCGGCGGCGGCGAGGAGTAAGGCCGTCGTCCCCGCGCAGGCGGGGACCCAGTTCAAGACTGGATTCCCGCCTACGCGGGAATGACGAAAAATAGAGCCCGGGAGCGATCCCGGGCTTTTTTCTTTCGGAGGATCGATGAAACCGCACCTGCTCGAAATCGTCATCGCGAAATACAACGACGCTTGGAATCGCCGCGACGTCGAGGCGATCCTCGCGATGCACACCGACGACACCGTGTTCGAGAATCACCAGCGGCGGCAAGGGCGTCGGCAAGGCGGCGCTGCGCGAAATCCTGGTCAGCGTTTTCGCGACGTTCCCCGATCTTCAGTTCGAAGCGCGTCGCACCTACGCGCGCGATGGCGTCGTCACGCAGGAATGGACAGCGAGCGGCACGCTCGCGAAGCCTTACACGAAGGGAACGAAGACCGTCATGCCGACCGGCCGCAAGGTGCGCTGGAACGGCGTCGACGTGATCCCGTTCAAGGGCGAGCTGATCGCCCGCAAGGACGTCTACGCCGACTCGATGAGCTTCTTGAAAGCGCTCGGCTTCGCCGAAGTCGAGCTATGACTTGTAGGCTCTGAGGAAGACGTCGACGACGTCGTCGACGTGGGCTTCGAGCTCTTTGGGCGGGATCGCTTTCGATTCGCCGACCACCACGCGCATGTGCGGCACGCCTTGCAGCAGGACGAAGAAGTGACCCGCAGCTCGCAGCGGATCGCGCACTTTCAGCTCGCCGGCCGCATGCGCGTGACGCAGCAAGGCTGAGAAGCGCTCGAGGTTCTTCTCCGGGCCGGCTTCGAAGAACAGCCGTCCGAGCTTCGATCCGCTGCCGGCGTGTGCGGCCATCATGCGGTAGAGATTGAGCGCCTCGGGGCTCATCACCAGCGCGACGAAGCCGCGGCCGATCGCGCGCAGGCGCTCGCGCAAGGGCAGCGGCGAGTGGGCATCGAAGAAGTCCGGGGGCTGGTGCTCCTGGCATTTCTCCGCGACCGCGGTCTGGAACAGGTCGTCCTTGCCCTGGAAGTGGCTGTAGACCGTGAGCTTCGACACGCCGGCCTTCGCCGCCACCGCGTCCATGCTGACGCCGTCGAGACCGTGCTTGGAGAACAGCTGCTTCGCCGCCGCCATGATGGCGGCGCGCTTGTCGGGATCCTTGGGGCGGCCGCGGGGCGGCCGGGCAGAGCGGGAGGACATGATTTTCTATACTGAACGGTTTAGTATAGTAATGCAATCCCCGCTGGAGTCCGCCGTGCGTCTCCGTCCCGTCGTCGCTGCGTGCCTCGTCGCCCTCGTCGCGGCGTGCTCTGGAAAGCACGAGGCCGCCGTCGCGCGTCCGGTGCTCGTCGAAGCGCCGCTCGCGCTCGCCGACGGCGCGGGCGATGCGTACCCTGGGGCGGTGCGCGCCGAGGTCGAGACGGAGCTGTCCTTCCGCATCCCGGGCAAGATCGAGAAGCGCCTGGTCGACGCGGGCGCCGAGGTGAAAGCGGGCCAGGTGCTGGCGACGCTCGATCCGCAGGACGCCAGGCTCAACTTCGACGCGGCGCAGGCGGACTATGCGCTCGCGAAGGCCGACGCCGCGCGCATGCGCGATCTCAAGGAGAAGGGCTACGCGAGCCAGTCGCAGGTCGACAACGCGGAGAGCAAGCTCAAGCTCGCCGCGGCGAAGCTCTCGCTCGCGCAGAACCAGTCGCGCTACACCGAGCTCAAGGCCGACGCCGACGGCGTCGTCACGGCGGTGATGGGCGAGATCGGCGAGACCGTCGCTGCCGGCCGTCCGATCTTCCGCTTCGCGGCGGCGGGCGCCCGCGAGGTGCTCATCAGCGTTCCCGAAGGGCGCATCGAAGACGTGCGCAAGGCCGAGCAGATCGGCGTCACGTTGTGGACGCAGCCGGGCAAGGTCTACGCGGGCAAGGTGCGCGTGCTATCGCCGCAAGCCGATCCGCAGACGCGCACGCATGAGGTGCGCGTGTCGATCGCGGACGCCGATGCAGCCGTGCAGCTCGGAGTGACCGCCACGGTGATCATCGGCAACAAAGGCGTCGCGCAGACGTTCCGCCTGCCGGCGAGCGCGCTCGGCGACGACGGCAAGAAGAACGCGCGCGTGTGGATCGCGAAGGGCAGCCCGATCGCGGCGCAGGCCGTGCCCGTCACCGTCCAGCAGTATCTGCACGACGCGGTCATCGTCAGCGGTGATCTGCACGCCGACGACAAGGTGATCACCGCCGGCGTGCATTTGCTGACGCCCGGCATGCTGGTGCAGCCGGTGCTGCGTTCGGCTCCCGCCGCGCTCTGACGTGACGCGCTTCAACCTCTCCGAGTGGGCGCTCGCCAATCGCGGGCTCGTCACCTATTTCATGGTGCTGCTCGGCATCGCCGGCGTGTGGAGCTATTTCCAGCTCGGCCAGTCCGAGGATCCGCCGTTCACGTTCCGCGTGATGGTCGTGCGCACGTTCTGGCCGGGTGCGACGGCGGATCAGGTCGATCGCGAAGTCACGGATCGCATCGAGGAGAAACTGCAGGAGCTCGAGTCGCTCGACTATCTCAAGTCGTACTCGCGTCCGGGCGAGTCGCAGGTGTTCGTCATCATCCGAGACGACTTGCCGCCCAGGGTGATGACGGAATCCTTCTATCAGGTGCGCAAGAAGATCGGTGACATCGCCTATACGCTGCCGACCGGCGTGGTCGGCCCGTTCTTCAACGACGAGTTCGGCGACACCTTCGGCAACATCTACGCGCTGCAGGGCGCGGACTTCACGTACCAGGAGCTCAAGAACTACGCCGATCGCGTGCGCGAGCGGCTGTTGCGCGTGAAGGACGTCGCCAAGGTCGAGTTCCTCGGCGTGCAGGAGGAGCGCATCTACGTCGAGATCGCGAACTCGAAGCGCTCGCAGCTCGGCATCCCGCCGACGCTCATCATGGACACGCTGCGCGCGCAGAACGAGATCGTGCCGGCGGGCAGCTTCGACACGGCGACCGACAAGATCTACGTGCGCGTCAGCGGCGGCTTGAAGACGGTCGACGACGTGCGCAACCTGCCGTTGCAGTGGCAGGGCAAGACGTTCCGCCTCGGCGACGTCGCCGACGTATCGCGGCGCTATCAGGACCCGGCCGCGCCGCAGCTGCGCTTCGACGGCACGCCCGCGATCGGCATCGCGGTGTCGATGGAGAAGGGCGGCGACATCATCCAGCTCGGCAAGAAGCTCGATGCCGAGTTCGAAGCGATCCGCGCAGGGCTGCCGCTCGGCATGAGCTTCGCGCGCGTCGACGATCAGCCCGCGGCCGTAAAGCGCGGCGTCAGCGAATTCGTGCGCTCACTGTTCGAGGCGATCGTGATCGTGCTCGCGGTGAGCTTCCTTTCGCTCGGCACGCGCACCGGCCTCGTCGTCGCGCTGTCGATCCCGCTGGTGATGGGCATGACCTTCGCATCGATGCGCTACTTCGGCATCGACCTGCACAAGATCTCGCTCGGATCGCTGGTGCTCGCGCTCGGGCTGCTCGTCGACGACGCCATCATCGCGGTCGAGATGATGGCGGTGAAGCTCGAGCAAGGTCTTTCACGCGTGCGCGCCGCGGCGTTTGCGTACACGAGCACCGCATTCCCGATGCTGTCCGGCACGCTGGTAACGGCCGCCGGCTTCCTGCCGATCGCCACGGCAGCGTCGAGCACCGGCGAGTACACGCGCTCGATCTTCCAGGTCGTGACCATCGCGCTCCTGCTCTCGTGGATCGCCGCGGTGATGTTCGTGCCGCTGCTCGGGTACCGGCTCCTGCCGGAGAAAGGCCTGTCGGGCGATGCCCACGCTCACGATGAGCACGCGATCTACAACACGCCGTTCTATGCGCGGTTCCGCGGGATCGTCACCTGGTGCGTCGATCATCGCTGGAAGGTGATCGCACTGACGATCGCTTCGTTCATTGCCGCGCTCGCGCTGTTCAAGCTCGTGCCGCAACAGTTCTTCCCGTCGTCGACGCGATTGGAGTTGCTCGTCGATCTCAAGCTGCCGGAAGGCGCGTCGATCGACGCGACCGACGCTGCCGCGCATCGCCTAGAAACGCTGCTGAAGAAAGAGGAAGGCATCGACAGCTTCGCGACCTACATCGGCAGCGGTGCTCCGCGCTTCTATCTGCCGATCGACCTGCAGCTGCCGCAGGCGAGCTTCGCGCAGTTCGTCATCAACACGCACGACCTGAAAGCGCGCGAGTCGCTGCGCACACGCTTGCTCGAGATGCTGCCGAAGGAATTCCCCGATCTGCGCTGGCGCGTGAATCGCCTGGAGAACGGCCCGCCGGTCGGCTACGTGCTGCAGTACCGCGTCTCCGGTCCGGATCGCGCGGTCTTGCGCGACATCGCCGATCGTGTCGCGAACGTGCTGCGCGCGAATCCGAATCCGGCGGGCATCAATCTCGACAGCAACGAGGCGTCGAAGGTGATCGACGTCGAGCTCGATCAGGATCGCGCGCGTGCGCTTGGCGTAACGACGCAGGCACTGTCGCAAGTCCTGTATGCCTCGATCAGCGGCGCCACGATGACCAGCCTGCGCGAGGACAATCGCCTGATCCAGGTTCAGGTGCGCGGTCCGGGTGACGAGCGCAAGCATCTCGAGCTGCTCGGCGCGACCGCGATTCCGACGGCGAGCGGCGCCAACGTGCCGTTGAACCAGATCGCGAAGCTCGGCTACAGCTTCGAGGACGGCATCCTGTGGCGGCGCGATCGTGTGCCGACGCTCACCGTGCGTGCCGACATCTACAACGACATCCAGCCGCCGGAAGTCGTTGCGCAGCTGAAGCCGAAGATCGACGAGATCCGCGCGCAATTGCCGCGCGGTTATCAGATCACCGCCGGCGGCACGGTCGAAGACAGCGGCAAGGGTCAGGCGAGCGTGAACGCCGGCATGCCGCTGTTCATGCTCGTCGTGATGACCGTGCTGATGATCCAGCTGCGCAGCTTCTCGCGAGTGATCATGGTCGTGCTCACCGCGCCGCTCGGCCTGGTCGGCGTGGCGCTCGCGCTGCTCCTGTTCCACAAGCCGTTCGGCTTCGTCGCGATGCTCGGCACCATCGCGCTGTTCGGCATGATCATGCGCAACAGCGTCATCCTCGTCGATCAGATCCAGCAGGACATCCGGCGCGGCCTGCCGGTGTACGAGGCGATCATCGAATCGACCGTGCGCCGCCTGCGACCGATCGTGCTCACCGCCGCCGCCGCGGTGCTGGCGATGATCCCGCTGACCCGCAGCGCGTTCTTCGGCCCGCAGGCGGTGGCGACGATGGGCGGGCTCGTCGCGGCAACCGCGCTGACGCTGCTGTTCCTGCCGGCGCTGTATGCCGCGTGGTTCCGCGTCCGCAAGGAAGCCGCGCCGCAGCCGCGCGCGGTCGAGGGCATCGCGTAGGCAACGCGTCGTCGGCCTGAACGCCGACCCTCTTATAATGCGCGCCCATGGCGCAGGCTCCACTCTCGGCTCGATCGCTGACGTCGTACGCGTGGCTGTCGATCGGCGCCGCGTTCGCGACGATGGCGCTGAAGCTCGTCGCCTGGCTGATGACCGGCTCGGTCGGCCTCCTGTCCGACGCGCTGGAGTCGCTCGTCAACGTGGGCGGCGCGACGATGGCGCTGCTCATGCTGCATTGGGCGGCAGCGCCGCCCGACGAGGAGCACGCTTACGGCCACAACAAGGCCGAATACTTCTCCAGCGGCTTCGAAGGCACGCTGATCCTCGCGGCTGCGATCGCGATCTCCTGGACCGCGATCCAGCGCTTCGTGCATCCGCAGCCGGTCGAGCAGATCGGCATCGGCCTCGTCGTGTCGACCATCGCCACGGTCCTCAACTTCGTCATGGCGCGAATGCTGTTGCGCGCGGGGCGCACGCATTCGTCGGTCGCGCTCGAAGCGGATGGTCATCATCTGATGACGGACGTGTGGACCTCGCTCGGCGTGCTGGTCGGCGTCGGGCTCGTGTGGATCACCGGGCGCAGCATCTTCGATCCGCTCACCGCGCTCGCGGTCGCGATCAACACGATGTGGACCGGCTGGCGCTTGCTGCGCGAAGCCACCGCCGGCTTGATGGACGCGGCGTGGCCCGAGGATGAGCAACGCGCGCTGACCGAGGTGCTCGCGGAATTCAAATCGCCAGACGTCAATTTCCATGCCGTGCGCACGCGGCGCGCCGGCGCGCGACGCTTCGTTTCGTTCCATGTCCTCGTTCCCGGCGCCTGGACCGTACAGAAAGGCCACGAGCTGCTCGAGCGCGTCGAGGATCGACTGGCGCAGCGCGTCAGCAACGTCACGGTGCTGACCCACCTCGAGCCGATCGAGGACCCGGCGTCATATGCGGACTCGGGGCTGGGCAGACACGGGTAGCAAAGAGGCATAATGTCTGGGCCATGAAGCAGTTGAGCGGCCTCGACACGATGTTCCTGAACCTCGAGACCAATGCGGTGCCCATGCACGTGGGCAGCGTAGCGATCCTCGATGTGTCCAGCGCGCCGCCCGGCTTCGGCTTCGCGACGGTCAAGCAGCTCATCGAGAGCCGCCTGCACCTGCTCCCGATGTTCCGCCGGCGCCTGGTCACCTCGCCGCTGAACCTCGATCAGCCGTACTGGATCGAGGACCCGGACTTCGAGCTCGAGAATCACGTGCGCCATCGCGCGCTGCCGCAGCCGGGCAGCGAGCGCCAGCTCGCGGATTTCGTCTGCGACGTCATCTCGACCCGGCTCGATCGCTCGCAGCCGCTGTGGCGCGTCTATTACGTCGAAGGCCTGAAGAACGGCCGCGCCGCGCTGGTCACCAAGATCCATCACGCGTGCATCGACGGTGTCGCCGGCACCGAGCTGATGAGCGTGCTGCTCGACGTCTCGGCGAAGCCGCGCGAAGTGCCGCCGCCCGACAAGCCGTGGACGCCCGAGCCGCTGCCATCGCCGATGACGCTCGCGCTCGCGACGGCTGCATCCCTGGTGGCGACCCCGCGCGACGCCGTGCGTCTCGCACGCGAGACGTTGCCGATCCTGTTCTCTGCCGGCAAGTCGGCGTGGGCGCAGCGCCAGGCTGCACGGCGCGCCAACGCCGAGCCCGTCGACGACAGCGGCGGCATGAAGGTCGGCGCCGCGCCGCGCACGCTGTTCAACACGACGATCACCGCGCGCCGCTCGTTCGCGACGCGATCGGTCCCGCTCGCCGACATCAAGTTCGTCAAGAACGCGTTCGGCACGTCGGTCAACGATGTCGTGCTCACGATCTGCGCCGAAGCGCTGCGCAATTACTTGAAGGCGCGCAGCGCGCTGCCGGAGAAGACGCTCGTCGCGGCGGTGCCGGTGTCGGTGCGCGCCGAGCATGAGAAGGGGACTGGCGGCAACAAGGTCGTGATGGCGCGCTCGGCGCTCGGCACGCACATCGCCGATCCGGTCGAGCGCCTGATGGCGATCAGCAAGCGCATGAGCAACGTCAAGAAGAGCTTCAAGGCGGTGCCGGCGCGGCTGATGATGGACTGGATGAACGTGCCGGCGCCCGCGCTCGCTGCGCAGGCGGCGCGGCTCTACGAGAATTTCAGCATCCAGGACTACGTGTATCCGCCGTACAACCTGGTCATCTCCAACGTGCCCGGCCCTGCGCAGCCGCTGTATTTCTCGGGCGCGCGCGTGCTGGCGAACTATCCCGTGAGCATCCCGTTCCACGGGCTCGGCTTCAACATCACCGTGATGAGCTACCAGGACAATCTCGACATCGGCCTGGTCGGTCATCGCGGCACCGTGCCGGACCCTGAGCGCGTCGGTCAGTCGATGGCCGAAGCGCTGGCGATGCTCAAGGAACGTGCACAACAGCAGCTGAAGAAGGCAGGATAAGAAAACCAAGAGGGGAGCAGAACGATGATGAACGAGACGGACCGCCTGATCGCATCGCTCTACACCGCGGCGGTGGAGGAAGACTGGCAGGGCTTTCGGAGCAAGGCGCTCGCGCAGGTGCGCGACTGGCTCGGCGCGGTCGCCGCAGCCTGGTTCACCCGCAGCCCCGGCGCCGAGGGCGAATTCACAGAGACCCCGGCGGGATCGGGTCTGTCGCCGAAGATCCTGCAGGCCGCGCCGTTCGACGAGAAGGGCGAAGCGCCGATCACCGCCGACGTCGGCGGCAACGGCAAGCGTCCGGGCGTCGTGCTCGGCTACAAGCATCGCGACGGCGCGCTGCAGTCGAGCGTCGCGCTGTGGTTCGGGCCCGGCAAGCGCAAGTACGACGCGGACACCACGCGCCGCGTGATTGCGCACATGATCGAGGCCGCGACCGTCGCCCTGACGCAGTTCATCAATCGCGACGAATGGCTGCACAACCTCGGACGCTCCAATCGCGGCTCCACCGCGATGGTCGACTCGAGCGGCACTTTCTACGCGACGAGCCCGCGCTTCCGTGCACTGCTCGCCGAGCGCTTCGGCGATCGCCCGCTCTCCGCGTTGCCGTTCACGCTTCCCGAAGAGGCGTTCGAGGACAAGGGGCAGTTCAACGTCGGCGAGCTGCACTTCCGCGCGTCGCGGGCCGGATCGCTGCTGCTGCTCAACCTGCGCAAGGTGCTGCCGCTCGACGGCTTGTCGCCGCGCGAGCAGGAGATCGCCCGCGCGCTCGCCGAAGGCAAGACCTTCAAGTCGATCGCGCGCCAGTTCGAGATCGCCATCTCGACGGTCGCGAACCACGCGTCGCGCATCTACAAGAAGATCGGCGTCTACCGCCGCGAGGATCTGGTCATGCTGATGCGCAAGCGCATCGCCGCGAAGGTCGCGACCGCGAAGACGCAGTGATGCGCCCGCTTTGATTCTCGAAGCGGTCGAGCTCGCGAAGCACTTCAATCCTGGAAGAGCGGGGACGGTCCGCGCCGTCGATGGCGTGACCTTCGGCGTGCGCGAAGGGCAGTGCTTCGGATTGCTCGGTCCGAACGGCGCGGGCAAGTCGACGACGATCGAGATGCTCGAAGGCATCCTCGAGCCGACCTCGGGATCGATCCGCTATCGCGGAGAGCCGCTCGACGCGCGCTATCGCCAGCGCATCGGCATCCAGTTCCAGTCGACCGCGCTGCAGGACTTCCTCACCGTGCGCGAGAACCTGCGCTTCTTCGGCGCGCTCTACGAAAAGAACGCGCCGCACGATCAGCTCATCGAAGTGTGTCGCCTGAAGGATTTCCTCGATCGCGACGCGAGCAAGCTCTCCGGCGGTCAGCGCCAGCGCCTGCTGCTCGCGATCGCGCTGGTCGGCGATCCCGAGTTCATCTTCCTCGACGAGCCGACGACCGGGCTCGATCCGCAGGCGCGCCGCAACTTCTGGGACCTCGTCGAGACGATCAAGAAGCGCGGCAAGACGATCCTGCTGACGACGCACTACATGGAAGAGGCGTACGTGCTGTGCGACGAGATCGCGATCATGGATCACGGCAAGATCATCGCGCGCGGCAGCCCGCAGTCGCTGCTCGCCGAGCATTTCAGCGACGTCGTCGTCGAGCTTCCCCTCGACGCGCTCGGCGATCGCACGTGGCCGTTCGAGATCATCCGCAGCAACGGCAGCGCCGAGATCATGACCTCCGACGTCAACGGCGTGATGCGCACGCTGCTCGATGAAGGGGTGTCGCTCGCGCAGCTCAAGGTGCGTCCGCGCACGCTCGAGGATCTGTTCCTCGAGTTGACCGGAAAAGAGTTGCGGGCATGAACGTCTCGCGCCTGGCAGCGATGACGTGGGCGCGCACGCTGGAATTCCTGCGTGATCGCTCATCGCTCGCGTGGAACCTGTTCGTGCCGGTGATCATGGTCGTCGGCATCGGCTGGGTGTTCTCCGGGCCGGGACGTCCGCTGTTCACGGTCGGCGTCGTTGCCGAGGCGCCGATCGACGCGTCGCTGCATCCGTTCCTCGCAACGAAGCATGTGCACTTCTACAAGGAGGACGACCTCGAAGGTGCCACGCGCAAGGTGCAGCGCCATCGCATCGACATGCTGCTCGACCTGCGCGGCAAGCCGGGTCGCTATTGGGTGAATGAGGACTCGCCGAAGGGCTATATGCTCGAACGGCTGATCACGGGGAGCGAAGGCCCGAAGCTCGAGCGGCAGACCGCGACCGGCGCCGACATCCGCTACGTCGACTGGCTGGTGCCGGGCGTGCTCGGGATGAACATGATGTTCTCGTGCCTGCTCGGCATCGGCTACGTCATCGTGCGCTATCGCAAGAGCGGCTATCTCAAGCGGCTCAACGCGACGCCGATCACTGCGCTCGAGTTCATCGTCGCGCAGCTGATCTCGCGGCTCGCGCTGATCCTGCTCATCACCGTCGCTGTGTTCGTGGGCACCAACAGCTTCCTGCACTTCCGCATGGAGGGCTCGTACGTCGATCTCTTCATCGTCACGCTCATCGGCGCGGTGTCGATGCTGTCGATGGGCCTCGTGATCAGCGCGCGCGTGACCAGCGAGGAGCTCGCGGGCGGGCTGCTCAACCTGCTGTCGATGCCGATGATGGTGCTCTCGGGCGTGTTCTTCTCCGTCGATGGCGCGCCGCGAGTCGTGCAGAAGGCCGCCGATCTGTTCCCGCTGACGCATTTGCTCAACGCCGCGCGCGCGATCATGCTCGACGGCGCGACGCTCGCCGACCTGGCCTATCCTCTCTCGGTACTGGCCGGCATGGCGATCGTTTTCCTTGCGCTCGGTGCGAGCGTATTCCGGTGGAGGCAGAGTTGAAGCGACTCATTTGGATCGGTGCCGCATTGCTGCTCGCGGCTTGCGGAGGCGGCGGCGGCGATTCCGGGTCGCATCCCGATCAAGGTCCGGCGGGCGAGCTCTGCGTTTCGTCGTCCTGCGGCGAGCGCGTCGTGCTGCTCGATCTTCCGTCCGCGGAGAACCAGATCTTCACGCCCGATGGCCGGCTCTTCGTCAGCAGCGGCAGCGGATTGTGGGAAATCACCAAGGACGCGAGCGGCGCGTACGCGAAGACGTCGATCGTCACGACCGGCTTGAACGGTCTCGCCATCATCGGCGACGTTCTTTACGCGACTGCGGGCAACGGCGACTTCTACGCGGGTCACCTCAGCGACGTCCCCGAGCCGCAGATGACGAAGATCTTCACCATCGAGGGCATGTGCATCGCCAACGGGATGGTCGCCGGGCCCGACGGCAATCTCTACGTCGTCGACGAGCCGCTATCGCCCGCGCCACCGAACTGCGTGCCCCCCGATCCGAAAGTCGTGCGGCTCAACGTCGATCCCGCCGATCCGATGCACATCCTCAATCAGGAAGTGTGGATCCAGGGCAGCCCGGCTGGCTTGCTCGCGTTCGGCGCCGACAACGTGCTGCGCTTCCCGAACGGGTTGCAGCGCAAGGGCAATCGCTTCTTCGGCACCGACGGCGGCGCGATCTATTACGCCGATCTGCAGCCCGACGGCAGCGCCGGTCCGGTGACGATGATCTACTGGGAGCCGACCGCTCACGACGATCTCGGCATCGCCGGCGACGATCTGGTCGTCACCGATTTCTTCGGCGGCAGGATTTTCCTGCTGTCGCAGGACGGTCAGCTGCTGCAAGAGACCGATCGCGCGCTGTTCAGCTTTCCCTCATCGACACGCATCGGCCGGCCGCCGCTGTTCTCCAGCGACGAAGTCGTCGTCACCGAGACGGGTGTGCTGACCGACAACAACCTGCCGCTCGATCACCTCTCCGTTTTCCGCCGGCGCAACTAGCGCGAGCGAAACGAGTTCGGCGGGGGCGTTCGACCGCCAGGGATGGCGGGCGACGAGGCGGCCAGGGAAGGCTTGTTTGGGCGTCCCCCGGCGGACTCGTTTCGTTCGCGCCTTAACCCCCTGACGGAATGACCCGCGTTCGCAGGATCGCGCTCGCATCCCGGATCGGCAGATCGAGCGTGCCTGCGAGATTCACCGCCGGCACGAAGATGTCGCGCGACCACGTCACCGGGAACTGCGCGTGGAAGCCGTAGATGAGCAGCGCGACTTCCTCGTTCTCCGGCAGCCGCGCGGCGATGCCGTTCATCTCCACGTCGTGCGCACCGAAGCCGCGCACCGGCGTGATCTCGTCGTCGATGATCTGCCAGCGCGACGCGCCCGGCGCGCGGTGACCGATCGCGAGGAACAGGATCGGATCGCAGTCGAGCGTCACTTCCGGCGCGGCGCACGTGCCCATCTCGGCACCGGTCACGCCGGTGATCTCGAGGTGCAGCTTCGGGATGCCGGCGAGGACCATGCCGCCCGCAGGAACCGTCGTCAGCGTCTGATCGGCGAGGAGCGCGTCGCGCGCGCCGCTGCCGGCGATCGACGTCATCGTGCCGAGCACCGCATTGAACTGCGGCGTGCTGCCGTTGATGTCGAACGAAGTCGGCCCGGATGCTTTCAAGGTCGGCTCGGCGATGTCGACGGCGTCGCCGTCGGCGAGGCTCATGCACACCGAATCCTTCGACGATCCACCGGTGACCGCGTCGACGGCGCCGACTTTGCCTTGCAGCTTCTCTTCGAGCCACGCGAAGTTGAGCTCGGTGAGATCGACGTCGCCGCACGCCCACGCGCCACCGCCGTGCTGGAAGCCCGGAATCGTCAGCGCCTGATAGAACGCGTCGAGCGCGTCCTCCGCGCTCTCCGGCAGCTCGACCGGCAGGATATGGCCGCTCTGATGCGTGAACAGGCGCACGTCGCCGCCGAGTCCCTTGAAGCACTGGTAGTTGTGCCAGCCGTCGTTGAAGTTGAACAGCGTGTCGCGCACGCCTTGCGTGAGCAGCACGTCGGCTTTCGGCGGCAGCGTCGGCGGAACGCTTAATTCATCCGGTGTCGCGAGCAGGAAGCCCTGCGGCGCGACCGGCTGGCCGTCGCAGTAATACGCCATGCTGTGGTACTTGAAGAAGCTCATCGACGCCGGCGAGAACGCGTTCGTCGTCACCGCATTGAGCAGCGTCTCGTAGATCGCGAGGTCCTGATGCAATCCCGTCGGTGCGACGACGAGCGGGAAGCCGTCGGCGACTTGCAGCGCGACGGCGCCTTCGCCCGCGGCGGAGAGCGCGAGACCCCAGCCCGATTTGACCACCGTGTTCGGATCGAGCGAGTAGGTGAGATCGTGCGGCGTGATGTCGGGCATCAGCACGCGCAGGCGATGCTTGGGATCGACCATCCACGTCAGCACCTGATACATGCCGCCGTAGGATCCGCCGTAGCTGCCGACCATCATGCTGCCGTCGGTCCGGCGCTTCAGGCCTTCGAGGCTCTCGGCCCAGTCGAGGATGTTGGTGTAGTCGACGCCTTCGTATTCCGGATCCATCACGCGGATGGTGCCGGTCGTCTCGCCGAAGCCGCGCGCGTCGATCGAGATGACGTAATAGCCGGCGTCGCGCAGACGCTGCTCGAACGTCGTCGGCGTGAGATCGCGATGGCCGCCGTAGCCGTGGCCCTGCAGCACGAGCGGATAGGTGTGCCCGACCTCGAGCTTCGTCGGCTCCATCACCTGGAACACGACGGTGTCGCCGATGTCGGAAGTGATCTCCTGGCGATAGACGGTGCCGTCGCGGTTGGCGGCGACCGGAACGGTCGGCGCACCTTCGGCGCCGGGTGGCGTGACGTCGGTGCCGCCGCCGGTGTCTGTGGAAGTGGACCCGCTGAGCGCGCCGCTGTTGCCGCAGCCGGCGACGGCCGCGGACAGCGCGGCTGCCAAGATAAACTGGAATTTCATGAGCCTTCCCCGTAAGCCCGAGCCGCTGCTTTCTGGCGGTCGTGGCAAGAAGAATCATAGCAAGCGGCCGATCGCCGCCGCCTTGGCCGCGCTGACACTCACCGGCTGCTCGGAGATCGGCTATTACGGCCACATCCTGCGCGGCGAAATGAGCTTGCTGCACCAAAGGGTTGCGATCGCCGACGTGATCGCCGATCCGGCCACCGACGCCAAGCTGAAAGCCCGCCTGCAACTCGTGCGGGAGGCGCGCGCGTTCTCGATCAAGTCGCTCTCGCTGCCCGACAACGGCAGCTACACGCTCTACGCCGACGTGCATCGGCCCTACGTCGTGTGGAACGTCTTTGCAGCACCGGAGTTCTCGCTGAAAGGTCGCGAGTGGTGCTTCCCCTTCGTCGGCTGCCTGCAGTATCGCGGCTATTACGAAGAGTCGCGCGCGAATGCCAAAGCCGACGAGCTGAAAGCGCAGGGCGACGACGTCTATGTCAGCGGCATCTCCGCGTACTCGACGCTCGGCTGGTTCGACGATCCGGTGCTGTCGACGATGCTCAAGTGGTCCGACGATCACCTGATCGACACGCTCTTCCACGAGCTCGGGCATCAAGTGCTCTACCTCAAGGGCGATACGACGTTCAACGAATCGTTCGCGACCTTCATCGGCGAGGAAGGTCTGCGCGAGTTCCGCGCGTCGCGCGGCGATCCGCCGCCCGATCCGAAACGCCAGGAGCGATCCGATCAGTTCCTGACGCTCCTGATGGACACGCGCTCGCGGCTCGAGGCGCTGTACGCGAAGTCGCTGCCGCCTGACGAGATGCGCGCGGCGAAGCAAGCGGAGTTCGCGGCGCTGCGCGATCGATACGCGGCGCTCAAGGCGAGCTGGGGCGGATACAGCGGCTATGACAGCTGGTTCGAAGGCGAGATCAACAACGCACGCCTGCTGCCGATCGGCCTGTATCAGCAATGGGTGCCGGCGTTCGCAGCGCTCTTCGAGGAGAGCGGCCGCGACTGGAAGAAGTTCTACGCGGCCGCGAAGGCCATCGGAAAGCTTCCCGAAGCGGATCGAACCGCGAAGCTGCAAGCGCTCGGCGCCACTCGCGGTTGATTCAGACGCTCGTCCGCCAGTCGGCGTAATGATCCGTCGTGCCTTCCTGCACGGCCTTCAAGCGCGCGGCGAGCGCTTGCGGGAGATCTCCGTCGCCTGACTTGATCGCGCCGGCCGCGGTGCCGATCTCGGTGATGCGCGCGATGCGCGCGGCGGTGCCGGACGCGAAGACGCACTTCAACGCGCCGGATGCTGATGCGTTGGCGAGTGTCTCGAGATCGATGGTCGCTTCCTCGGTGTCGATGTTCATCTCCGCCGCGATCTTCAGGATCGAGTCGCGCGTGATGCCGGCGAGGATGGTCCCGTCGAGACGCGGCGTCAGCAGCCGCGAGCCGATCTGCACGAACAGGTTCATGGTGCCCGCTTCGCCGATCACGCGATGCTCGCGCGCGTCGAGCCACAGCACGTCGTCGTAACCGAGCTCACGCGCTCGCAGGAGCCCACCGAGCCCCGCTGCGTAGTTCGCACCGGTCTTCGCGGCGCCGAGTCCACCCGGGGCGGCGCGGATCATCTCGGGCTCGGCCCACAGGCGCATCGGCTTGAGCGGCGGATCGCTGGAGGGCGAGATCGTCACCGTGTAGCGATGACGCTTCGCGGGCCGCAGCCCGAGCGCTTCCTCGTCGGCGAGGATGGTCGGACGCAGATAGTGGGAGCCACGCCCGTGCGGCGGCAGCCACTGCTCGTTCGCGCGCGTCGCCATGCGGCAGCTTTCGACGAACAAGGCTTCGGGAATTTCCGGCAGATGCAGCCGTCGCGCGCTCGCCGCCAATCGTCGCGCGTGATCGAGCGGACGGAACAGGTGAACGCCGCCCGACGGATTGCGATACGCCTTCAGGCCTTCGAACACCGACAGTCCGTACTGCAGGCCGCCGGAGGCGATCGGCAATCGCGCGGATTCCGACGCGACCGCGACCGGCGACGACCAGCGCTGGCCGTCGTGCTCGCAGCTCACGATCACCGGCGCGAGATAAGTGCCGAAGCCGAGCTGCTCCGGCGCGGGAAGGGAAACCGCGAGATCGTTCATGCGTACTCCAGTTCGATGCAGTCGGGCTGCGTCTGTCTCAGATGCGGAATCCACGCGCCGTAGATGCGCTCCGCGAACACGTCTTCGGGAATCTCCAGCAGCACGGGACCGCGGCTGCGCTCCGCGAGCGCATAGGCGCTCGGCAACAGCTGCAGCAGCTCGGTCGCCGCGCCGACGTGAAACCACGGCCGGCAGGACGTGTCGAGGAAGGTGCGCCGATCGCGCCAATGCGCGAGGTCGCCGCCGAGGCTGCGGCGCGGAACCTGACGCGCGAAGGCAACCAGCGGCACGCGAAGCTTGCGCGCGGCAGCCAAGCGCCGCAGCGCTTCAGGGCCGGGTGCACGCAAGTCGAGCAGCAGCGCCTGCGCGGCGGGCCGACGCGCGTCGAGGAATCGGTGGATGAGTTCTGCGCCTGTGAGGTCCATGAGGTTCTTCCGGTTGGACCGCCTTCAGGCAAATCGGCGAGTGGAACGAAAAACCCCGCCGGTTTGCGCCGGCGGGGTTTGGTGTGCGTGCAGCAGCCCCTACGGCGCGCCGATAACGGCGACCACGACGACGAAGGCTTTCTGCGATTTGATCTGCATTGCGCGCGCAGTCTAGCACGCGTCCGCGATCCGATTACAAGCGCCGCGTCTCTCCGGGTGCCAGGACCCAGAACTTTTCCTCGCCGATGCGCGCGGCCGCGAGCGCCTCGCGCAGCTTCTGCGGCGGCTCGTCGAGCGGCTCGAGCGTCAGCCGGAACGTGCCCCAGTGCATCGCCACGGACTGCTTGCTCTTCACGTCCTGGTGGATGCGCACGGCTTCTTCGGGATTGACGTGCACCGGCGCCATGAACCAGCGCGGATCGTAGGCGCCGATCGGGATCAGCGAGAGATCGATCGGCGCGAACTTCGCGCCGATGTCGTGGAAGTCGCGCGAGTAGCCGGTGTCGCCGGCGAAGAAGAGCTTGTAGCCATCGCTCATCTCGACCACGAAGCCGCACCACAGCGTCGCGTTGCGATCGTGCGCGCCGCGGCCAGAGAAATGCTGCACCGGCACGCAGTGGATTTTCAGGCCGCGGATTTCGGCGGAGTCCCACAGATCGAGCTCGACCACATTGCGGATCCCGCGACGCAGGAACCAGCGCTTCAACCCCAACGGCACGACGAACTGGAGTTCGGCGTGCTCGCGCGCGAGGCGCTTGACGCTGATCTCATCGAGATGGTCGTAGTGATTGTGCGAGACGAGCGCGAGATCGAGCTTCGGCAGATCGCCGAAGCTCATCGCCGCATCGACGAACCGTTTCGGCCCGGCGAACTTGAACGGCGACGCGCGCTGGGTCAGATGCGGATCGGTGATGAGATTCAGCCCATCGCGCTGGAACAGGAACGTCGAATGGCCGATCCAGGTCAGCGCCGGCACGGTGCGATTCGCCTTGAGCCAATCGACGTCCGGCTTCATCGGCGTCTCGATCGCGCCGGTCGGGTTCATCTTGCGCATCTGCCAGAAGAACTCCAGCACCTGCGGCGTCAGCGCGCGCGGCTGGTCGGCGTTGTAGCGGTTCTGGAAGCGGCCGCGGCGGCGGTGCGGGCGGGGAACGTCGGAGGTCATGTACCATTCTCGCCCCAACCGGGCCCTCCATGCCATGCAACTGCACAACACCTACACCGGCCGCAAAGAGCCGTTCGAGCCGCTCGACCCGCAGCGCGTGACGATGTACGTCTGCGGCCCGACCGTGTACTCGTACGCGCACATCGGCAACGCGCGGCCGGCGGTGGTGTTCGACGTGCTCGCGCGGCTCCTGCGGCGCAAATTCCCGAAGGTCGTCTACGCGCGCAACATCACCGACATCGACGACAAGATCAACGCGGCTGCCGCGAAGGAGAAGGTCGACATCTCGGTGATCACGTCGAAGTTCGCGGCCGCGTATCACGAGGACCTCGCTGCGCTCGGCGTGCAGCCGCCCGACTTCGAGCCGCGCGTCACCGAGCATCTGCCGCAGATCATCAAGATGATCAACGCGCTGATCTCGAAGGGCCACGCGTACGAAGCGAAAGGCCACGTGCTGTTCCACGTGCCGAGCTATCCCGACTACGGTCAGCTCTCCAAGCGCGACACCAAGGAGCTGCTCGCCGGCGCGCGCGTCGAAGTCGCGCCGTACAAGAAGGACCCGGGCGACTTCGTGTTGTGGAAGCCGTCGACGCCGGAACTGCCGGGATGGGAGTCACCGTGGGGCCGCGGCCGTCCGGGCTGGCACATCGAGTGCTCGGCGATGAGCGAAGCGCTCCTCGGCGACACCATCGACATCCACGGCGGCGGGCACGATCTGATCTTCCCGCATCACGAGAACGAGCGCGCGCAATCGACGTGCGCGCACGGCGGCGCGCCGTTCGCGCGTTACTGGGTGCACAACGGCTTCCTGCTGATGGACAGCCAGAAGATGGCGAAGTCGGTCGGCAACGTGCTGCTGGTGCGCGAGGCGCTGAAGCTCGGCCCGCACGAGGCGATCCGCCTCGCGCTGATCACCGGACACTATCGACAGCCGCTCGACTGGAACGACGACGTCGTCGCCGACGCGCGCAGGAAGCTCGATCGGCTCTATGGCGCGCTGCGCGATCTCGGCGATGTCGCGCCGGCTCGCGACGAGAAAGCGCCGCAGGCGTTCGTCGACGCGCTCGAGGACGATCTCAATACGCCGCTCGCGCTCGCGGAGCTGTTCGCGCTCGCGACTGCGGCGAACAAGGCGGAATCGGCGGAAGAGAAGGCGAAGCTGAAGGCGCAGATGGTCGACGCGGGATCGATGATGGGATTGCTTCAGCAATCGCCGCACGCGTGGTTCGCAGCGGCGGGAACGCAGAGCGACGGCATTGGCGAAGCGGAGATCGAAGCGCTCATCGCCAGACGCGCCGACGCGCGCAAGGCGAAGAACTTCGCGGAATCCGATCGGATCCGCGACGAGCTCAAGTCAAAAGGCGTGCTGGTCGAGGACGGGAAGGACGGTCAGCGCTGGCGCCGGCTTTGACGCGCTCGGGTGCAGCCGCTTGCGGCGCGGCGTGCCGACGATCCAGCCGTCCTCGTTGAGGACAGTGGACGGGCGGGGCCGCCAGCCGTGCGGCAACGAGCGCCTGCAGAACACCTGCCTGCGCAGCACGCTCAGGTGATCGACGCCGCTGGTGAGATCGCCGCCTTCGGACTGCGAGAACTCGTTCATAAAAACCCCCTGCTCCGGGTGAAGCCTCATTCCTGGGATCGCAGGGGTTGCGAGAAGGTTCCGAGGACCTCCCGGGCGATCCCGTCCGAAGCCGCGAACAGGATGCCCATCGGGACGCTGTTCCACATCAGCGTATCGCCGGTGCTGGATCGCGTCGCGCCGCCGGCCTCTTCGACCGCCAGCGCCGCCGCCGCGAAGTCCCACACCTTCCCGCCGCGCGGATTCAGGTAGAGCGCGGCGTGGCCGGACAACAGCTCGATCGAGCTCGCGACCGTGCACGCGAGACCGCGCGCCGCGAGCGCGAGTCCCGCGACACGACGCATCCATGCGACTTCGGCATCGGTCGACCAGCGATTGAATGCGATGAGCGCGATGCGCTCGCGCAAGGGCAGGCGGGACTCCACCCGGATGCGCCGATCGCCCAACCATGCTCCGCCGCCGCGCCATGCAATGACCGTACGGTTGCGTACCGGCTGATGCAGCACGCCGGCGACCGGCACGCCGCGCTCGACGTAGGCGAGCGTGATACCCCAATCGTCGAGCCCGCTCGCATACAGCGACGTGCCGTCGAGCTCGTCGGCGAGCAGATAGGTGTCGGGCAGCACGTCGGGATTCGATTGCTCTTCCATCACGATCGGCGTGCCGCGGAAATCACGCTCGAATGCCGCGCGCAGCACCTCGTGCGAAGCGCGATCCGCACGCGTGACCAGCGCGCCGGGCTCCTTGAGATCTCCGCGCGTGACTTTGCCCTGCAGGCGCAGCAGAAACTCGCCGCTCTCGCGGGCGTACGCGGCCAGACGGTCAGCGATCTCCTTCACGCCGGTAGGATACCGTCATGCTTCGCGCTCGCCGTGCGTTCCTGCCGATCGTCGCAGCCGCGCTCATCGCTGGTTGCAGCGAGTCGGCGCGCAATCGCATCGACTTCTGGTGGAGCGGCGTGCGCGGCGGCTATTCGATCGACGAGCGCGTGCAGCAAGTCGGTCCGCGTGTCGAAGCGCGACTGCGTCCTTCGTTCGTCACGGCAGGCGTCGCTTATCCGCCCCACGAGCTCGCGTATCTCGCGTTCAAGGACACCGGCGCGCTGCAGGTCTACGCGCGCGACACAGCCGAATCGCCATGGACGTTCATTGCGAGCTACGCCGTGCACGCCGCGAGCGGTCACCTCGGTCCGAAGCTCCTCGAAGGCGACTCGCAGGTTCCGGAAGGGATCTATTCGATTGCGCTGCTCAATCCGAACAGCCGCTATCACCTTTCGCTGCGCGTGAGCTATCCGAACGACTTCGATCGGCAGATGGCGCTGGCCGACGGACGCACGAGACTCGGCGGTGACATCATGATCCACGGCGATCATCGCTCGATCGGTTGTCTCGCGATGGGCAACGACGCCGCGGAAGATCTGTTCGTGCTCGCAGCGCTCGCGGCGACGCAGCCGCCGATCGTCATCATCAGCCCGACCGATTTCCGCGCCGGCGCGCCCACGACGTTGCCCGGCGATCCGTCCTGGATCGGGGCGCTCTACGCGCAGATCCGGGACGCGCTCCAGGTGTTCCCCACGCCGCGTTAACAGGCTGCTCACAAAATGCCGCGGCCGTGGCATAGTGCGCGCAGGGCGCTCGAAGACGCCCGTTCCATCGGTCCATTTTTTCGGGGGGTATCGCCCAATGCGTCGAACCATCGCGCCGCGCGCGCTCGCGGTGTCCGTTGCCGTTTTCCTGTCTGCGTGCGGTAGCAGCACGCCACTCTCCGGCGCCTCCGGCGTCGTCCAGCCGCCGCTCGCCGATGACGGCGTCGCCAAGGAATGCACGCCGCCCTCCGAGCGCACCAGTGAGCGCATCGCCGGGCTCGTCGACGGCAAGGTCGGCGAATTCATCGTGACCTTCGAAGGCAATGGTCCGCTGACGGCCGCGCAGAAAGGCATCCTGAAGAGCGTCAACGTCCCCGCGGTCGCCTTCCGTCATCTGCCGATCGCGGGCGTGCTTGCAACGCGCGTGCAGGCGCAGACGCTGATGCACACGCCGGGCGTACGCTCGATCCGCTTCAACGATCCGTTGGTCTACGAAGACGAGGAGGCCAACATCCTCACGTCGGTGACGCAAGCGCGCGCGGCTCCGCAGCTCCTCAACGCGAACGGTGAGCCGATCACCGGCAAGGGCGTCGGCGTGCTGGTCAACGACTCCGGCGTGGATGGCACGCATCTCGATCTGCTGTATCCGCTGCACACGATCCAGAACACGCTCGGCTACACCAATCTGCGCAACCTGATCGGTACCGCGATCGGCGACGGCTACGCCGAGAATCAGCCGTTCACGCCGGTCGAAGGCTTCCCGAACACCGACTTCGGCGGATCGCATGGCAGTCACGTCGCCGGCATCGTCGCGGGCGACGGCACGCTCTCGAGCGGACGTTACGTCGGCGTCGCGCCCGGCGCGAGCCTGATCGGCTACGGCTCCGGTGCAGTGCTGCTCGTGCTCGACACGCTCGGCGGCTTCGACTACGCGCTGCAAGTCCTCGAGGATCATCCCGGGTACAACCTGCGTATCGTCACCAACTCCTTCGGCAACACCGACGACGTCGGCAGCTGCTTCGACCCTGCCGATCCGACCAACGTCGCGACCAAGATGCTCGCCGACAAGAACATCGTCGTGGTGTTCTCCGCCGGCAATTCCGGCAACGGTCCCGACACCATCACCGGCAATTTCAAGAAAGCGCCGTGGGTGATCACGGTCGCCAACGCGCTCAAGAACGGCTTGCTCGACGATCAGTCTTCGCGCGGATCGCTCGTCCAAGGGCCGTACGAAGTGCAGGTCGACGGCGAGACCTTCGTCGTCGAGGATCGCCCCACCGTTACCGCGCCGGGCACCAACATCGTGTCCGCGCGCGCGACGGCCGCCGATCCGCTGGCGCCGCTCGACACGTCCGACGACATCACGCGCGGCGACATTCCGCCGACGCTGCTGCCGTTCTACACGCAGAAGTCGGGCACCAGCATGGCGGCGCCGCACGTCGCGGGTCTCGTGGCGCTGATGCTCGAGGCCGATCCGACGCTCACCTGGCGCGAGATCAAGCCGATCCTCAAGCGCACCGCAACCAACCTGCCGGGCTACGAGCCGTGGGAAGTGGGCGCGGGCATGGCGAACATCGAGGCTGCGCTGCAGGAGATCCTGCATCTGCGCAGCGACTACGGTCTGCTCAACAACTCGCAGCGCTCGTTCAACGCGACGGTGGGCTTGGGCCCGGGCCGCGTCGACAACGTCGATCTGCATTTCACGCCGGTGGGCGCGCCCGCGGATTACACGTTCGACGTCGGTCCGAAGATCTCGCTCGTCATCGCGCAGTGGAGCCAGCCGCTCGGCAACGCCTGCACCTGCGGCCTCGTGCTGATCGATCCTGCCGGCAATCGCTATGGCTCCGCAATCGCGATCCCCGCGATCGCTCCGAACATCGCCGCGAGCGGTCCTGGCATGGAAGGCACCTGGACGCTGCACGTCAGCGGCGTCGGCGGCTTGAACGTCGGTCCCGGCATCGACCTCGATCCGCTCGGGCTCACCAACGGCTACGCCGGACCGTCGACGCTCGGCGTGACGCTGCAGCAGTTCGCGGCGGGCGTTCCGCATGGACTCGAAGACACCGCCTCGCATCCGGCAAAGGACTTCATCGAGCTCGCCGTGAACGAGCGCCTGGTCGACGGCTTGCCGAGCGGCTTCCATCCCGACGACCTGCTCACGCGCGGTCAGATGGCGGAATACCTCGCCGGCTGGGGCATGCGGCAAACGCGTGCGGTCGCCGATGCGCCGCTGTTCACGGACACCAGCGGCACGCTCGCGGCGGCGGCGGAAGTCGTCACGCGTCCTGGAACGCCGATCATGGATCTGTCCACCGAATCGGCGCCGCTGATGATCGCAAACGGAACGACGTTCAATCCCGACGGCAACGTGACGCGCGAGGAGGTGGCGTTCGCACTCGTGCAGGCAATCGGTCACGCCTCACAGCTCGGTGTCTACGACAACGTCGAGATGTTCGCGCCGGACACCGACGACAACGCGGTGCCGGTGGTCGACGCCGACGAAGTCGCGCCGGAGTTCCGCAAGCACATGCAGGACGCGCTCGCGATGCGCATCCTCGACGCGGAATTCTTCGATGACAACGGCACCACGAAGGCGCGCGTGCATCCGAAGGCGACGGTGACGCGCGCGGCGTACGCCACGGCGTCGGCCCAGGCGTTCGTGATCCTGCCGTTCCCCGAATGACGCGCTAGAAGGAGTACTTCACCGACAGCTGCACGACGTCGCGATCGCGCAGGAGATTCTTCGCGCCGGCGCCGAAGTAATTCGTGTAGCTGACTTCGCCGCTCCAGTTGTTGCCGTAGCGCGTGATCAGCGCGGGCGTGAACGCGCGGCGGCCTTCGATGAAGTTGGAGAGCGGCGTCGGCGTGATGCCCTTGATGTCGTGCTCCCACAACAGCGTCGGCTCGAGCTGCAGGATGCCGAACACGTTGTGATAGGTCACGCGCGCGACGGCCTTGTAGCCCCACGACCAGCGCGTCGGATAGCCGCCCTGCTGCTGCGGCAATCCCTGTGCTGCAGCCGTCGCCGCATCGCCCGGGAGATCGGTGGCCGGCGCGTCGTAGCGCAGCACCGACGGATCTTCCAGCGCGTGCACGTAGTCCGCGCCGAACTCGAGGAAGAAGGCGAGATCGTCGTTGTGCAGCCAGGCGCTCGGCCCGAACAGCTTGGTGAAGGAGAGGTCCATCTGGCTCACGTTCTTGCGGCGGAAGCCCTGGATGTACTGGCCGCCGAGCGTCGCGCCGGGCACCGGATTGATCTGGCTCGGCGCGCCGAGCTCGGCCAGCGTCACTTCGACGTCGTCGAGCTGCAGCGGCTGGTCGTGCTTGATGCTGTACTCACCCTGCATGGCGACGCCGCCGAAGGGCAGGTTGGTGTTGAACGAGAATCCGTACATCTGGATGTTCTCGGGATATTCGATGAAGTAATTGCCGGTCGACGCCGGCGTGTCGCCGCCGCTCGCGCGCGAGGTCGAAGACACCAGCGGCAGGCGGCTGTGATAGTTCATCGCGTAGAAGCCGACGTCGATCTCGTTGGCGAACGGCAGCTCGCTGCGCAGCGCGACGCCGAACTGCTTGCTCTTGCGCGGCGTGCGATCGGCGCCGCGCGGAATCGCGCCGCCGAAGGGAACGCACTGCAGCCCGTTCACCGGCGGCGCGGCGCACGGTGCGGTGCCATCGGCGTTCTCGCCGGCGCGTCCGCTGTCGATCTGGCCCTCGACGCCGCCGATCGGTACCGAGTCGTTGGTCGACCAGAAGGTGCCGACCGCGTCGGGGATCGTGCGCTGCCAGCCGAGCTGATAGAAGAACTCGGCGGACAGATGGGTCACCACGTCGATCGACACCCACACCTGCGGCACGCCGAGGATGAATTCCTCGAGCTCCGCGCCCGGCGTGTGCAGCCGGTTCGCGTCGTAGGAGACGATGCTGTTGAGCCCGTTCTGGATCAGCAGCGCCTCGCCCCAGTTCAGCGTCTGCTTGCCGATCTTCACCGTGCCGGCGCGATCGCCGACGCGGAAGTTGCCGAACACGTAGCCGTCGAGCAGCGTCACGTTGTGGCCGTTGTGACCACGCACGTCATGGGTCTGGTGATCGCGCTCCTCGAGCGGTGCGGTTCGGTGCGGGCTCGGGGCGTAGTCGGCGGCGTCGAACAGCTGCTTGCGCTCGATCACCGGGTTGTAGACGCCATTGCCGCGCGCGAACAGGCCGTAGTCGCCCCAGGTCACCGTGAGATCGGAGGTGAGCTTGAGCGGGGCGGTGACGACGTCGCCTTTGTTCCAGGCGAGATCGCCGTCGTCGGCGTTCTCGTAGAACGCGGTGCCGCCATTGCCGATGCCGATCAGGTCCGGCGCGCGGTCCTCGAGGCGCCACGCGGCGCCGGCGGAGACCTTGTTGTCGATGCGCGTGGTGACCGGGCCCCAGTCGAACGTGGTGGCGCCGGCGTCGACGCCGATCACGAGTCCGGCGGTTGCAAGCGCGAGCCGAGCGAAGGTTCTGTTCATGGCTGCGCTCCCGGACAGTTGCCGCCAATCGGCAGGCAGAGTCCATCACTCGCAAGGAAATTGGCCGTCTCGCGCTGCATCTCCTGCGTCGCGGCGGGCGAAGCGGTCGGATCGAGGATCGACCCGTGGTCGCCTTCGGCGAACTGGACGAGGTTGCTGCGCGCGGCGGGGCCGAGCAGCAGCTGCGGTGTCGCAACCGGAACGTCGAGCGGGCCTTGCACGTCGAGGCCCATGATCGCGGCGAGCGGATTGGTGCCGGACAGGTAACCGGTGATCGTGACCTTATCGAGCGTTGCCGTGCCCGGATTCGCCGGCGCTGAGTTCGGCACGACGAGATCGTCGATCACTTCGATCATGTGGATCGGGTGCGCGACGCTCGCGGCGTCCGCGTAGTTGATCGGATCGCCGGCGTCGACCGCGTTCTGGGCGAAGCGGCTGAACGTCTCGAAATCGTCGCTGCCTTCGACGAGACCGTTCGCCGCCAGGCCCGCGGCGATGATCGGCCCGAACGTCTTCGACGCGTCGATGAGCTTCGCGATGCCGCCGCCCGGCATCGCCAGCGTCGCGGCGCTCGCGTCGCTGTTCACGCCGAGATAGACGCCGCCGACGATGCCGCCGAGCGAGTGGCCGACGAAGCGGCGCTGGCTGGGGTCGAGCGTCATGCCGTTCGGCAAGCTGTTGGTGCCGAGCACGAGCGCCGCCGGCAGCGACTTGGTCAGGTAGATGAGATCGGACGCGCCCTGGCGCAGGTTGTCGCGCGAGGTGAGCAGGCTCGACAGGTTGATGAACCATGTGCCCGACGGATCGACCGAGCCATCGGGGCCGGGCGCGCGTGTCGTGTTGTTCTCCAGATCCAGATCGAACGTGCGCTCGGGCGTCGCCGGGTTGCGCAGCAGCGCGGCCGCGTCGTCCGGCGTGATGCCGTGCAGCGGCAGGTCGATCGCGATCACCGCGAAGCCCGCGAGCGACAGCGCCGGCGCGATCGCAAACAGGTCGGCGCGATTGCGCGTGATGCCGTGCTGGAACACCACCACCGGCCAGCCGCCTTCCGGCATCGCGTGCCCGGTGTTGGCGTTCGGCACGGTCATCAGCACCGGCACGACGACGTCGGTCGTCTTGACCGGCACCGGGAAGCACAGCGTCGTCGACGCGCTCGGATGGAAATTGGTTCCGGGCGGCGGCTGCACGAACGCGCCGCACGGCACCTTGCCGAGGAACGATTTGGCGACGTCGGGCTTGGTCGGATCCGCGTGCCAGAAATCGGTCAGCGGAGCGGTCGAATGCACATTGCCGCCCGACGTCGCGAGGAAATAGGGCAGCGCGATCTGTCCCGCGTACACCTCCGCGACGGGCGGCAGCAGCGGATTGACCTGCGCGAGACCGAGCCCGGTGTCCTTCACGATCAGATGCTGCGCGGCCGGATCGTTCGCGATCGTCGCGCTCGCCTGCGCCTCGATGGCCTGCAGCGAATTGTCGATGGACTGCGTGGTGAAGCTCCACGCGAGCGCGATGTCGCTCTCGTCGACCTGCGCGAGCTGCATCACGGCCTCGACGACCGGGCGGATCACGCCCGCGCGGAGCGCTTCGAGCGTCGCGAGCTGCGTCGCATCGAAGAAGGAAAGATAGGGATCGACCTGATCGGCGACCGGCGTCGCGCTGCGCACGACCTTGAACGTCGCGCTCGGAATGACGTGGCGGCCGTCGCTATTGCGCACGGACGTCTTCAGCGCGACGAGATACGTGGTCGACGGCGCGAGCGGCCTCAGCGGCTCGATGAGGATGCGCGAGCGCTGCGCGAGGATCGGCGCCTCGATCGGCGGATTGGTGCCCGGCACGACCGCGAGGGCGGGCGAAGGGCGCACCGTGTAATCGACGCCGGGCGTCAGGCGATGGCCATCGGCGCTGTCGATGACGACGAGGCCGTCGGCGAGATCGGAGAACTCGATGAAGCCGAGCACGTCGCAGAAGATCGACGCCGTCGTCGAGAAGCCATCGAGCTCGTTGGCCGCGGCGACGAAGCTGATCGCATCCGGGTTCGGGATGTTCAGCGTCGGATCGGTGAAGCCCGCGAACAGGCCGTCGAACGGGAAGGGGATCGACGCGCTGTCCGCCGGGCTGATCGGCACCGGGTCGAACACCGCCATCGAATCGAACTTCGGGCCGTCGGGCCCCGCTTCTCCGCTGCCTTTTCCGCAGGCGGCGAGCACGAGACAAACCGCCGCGGGCAGGCTCCAATGCAATCGACGCATAGCCCCTCCTCATCGCAATCGCGCGCATGGTGGCCGCGTCCGCCGCCCCTGGAGGACGGCTGGTATTTTTTGTCTATTGCGCCGCGGCCAATCCGCGGCAAGTACGTACTTTAATGCCCCTGCGTCAGATGGCGAAGCGGGCGCCGAGCCCTGCGGTCGCCATCCACTCCAGGCAGCGTCCCGCCGCAGCGTCGCCTTCCGCGGGTGCCCACGGCGCGAACTCCGACGAGCTCGCCGGGTCGTAAGGCCCTTCCTTCACTTCGAAAAACGTAGCGGTCTCGGAGACGCACACGTAGCTGTGCCATTGGCCGGCCGGCAGCTCCATCAGCAGCGTCGAGCCGCCCGGCGCCATGCGCACGCGCTCGGTGAGCAGGCCGTCGTCGTTGAACAGCACGAGGTCCATCTCGCCCTGCAGCGTGATGCCGAGCTCCCACCGGCTCTTGTGCCGATGCGGGCGGATGTAGGTGCCGCGGCGCAGCTTCACCGCGAGTCGCTGCACGTTCGACTCGGGCGCCTCGTGCAGGTTGTGATTGGTGCGCAAGCGCGGCGACGCCGCGGCCTTGCGATCGAGCTGGGTGAGCAGCGATGAGGTGATGCGCTTGGTCTGCATTCAGGCGGCCCGGCGGAAGCAGGTGAGGAGATGATCGTCGATGAGCCCCATCGCCTGCAGGTAGGAATAGATGATGGTGCTGCCGACGAACTTGAAGCCGCGCTTCGCAAGATCCTTGCTCAGCCGATCGGAAAGCTCGGTGCGCGCGGGCACGTCCTTCAGTGTCTTGTGGCGATTCACGATGGGCTTGCCGTCGACGAAGCTCCAGAGATAGCGATCGAAGCTACCGAACTCTTTTTGCACAGCGAGGAACGCGCGCGCGTTGGTGCGCGCCGAGCTGATCTTCAGCCGATTGCGCACGATGCCAGGGTCGCGCATCAGCTTCTCGACCTTCGCGTCGGTGAAGCGCGCCACCTTGGCGGGATCGAAATCGGCGAACGCCTTGCGATAGCCGGCGCGCTTCTCGAGGATCGTGCGCCAGGACAGTCCGGCCTGCGCGCCTTCGAGGATGAGGAATTCGAAGAGCACGTGGTCGCGATGCTCGGGGCGGCCCCATTCGGTGTCGTGGTAGCGCTGGTAGTCGGCGGTTTGCTCCGCCCAGCCGCATCGAATGACGTCATGCCCGCGGAGGCGGGCATCCAGTTTTGCTTTCACCGGAACTGCATCCGCTGGCCGAGCGGCTTCGGCGTCACTTCGCCGTTCGCGTACGCGAGCTCGCCGTTGACCCAGGTCGCCGCGACGGAGTGCGAGAACGTCGTGCCTTCGAGCGGGGACCAGCCGCAGCGGTAGAGCAGGTCGCCTTTGACGACGCGCGTCGGCGCGTGCGGGTCGATCAGCGTGAGATCAGCCCAGTAGCCTTCGCGGATGTAGCCGCGATCGACGATGCGGAAGCGCTCGGCCGGCGCGTGGCTCGTGCGCTGCACCACCGTGCGCAGATTGAGCTCGCCGCGCTTGACCAGCTCGAGCAGCATCAACAGCGCGTGCTGCACGAGCGGCAAGCCCGACGGCGCTTTCCAGTAACCCTGCGCTTTCTCTTCGGCGGTGTGCGGCGCGTGATCGGTCGCGATGATGTCGAGGCGACCTTCCTTCACCGCTTGCACGAGCGCGACGCGATCGGTGGTCGTCTTGATCGCGGGATTGCACTTGATCAGGTTGCCCTTGGTCGCGTAGTCGCGCTCGTCGAACCACAGGTGATGCACGCACGCTTCGGCGGTGATCTGCTTCCCCGCGAGCGGACCGGGCGGGAAGAACTCGAGCTCGCGCGCGGTGGTGAGATGCAGCACGTGCAATCGCGCGCCGTATTTCTTCGCAAGACTCACCGCGAGCTTCGACGACTTGTAGCAGGACGCTTCGGAGCGGATCTTCGGATGCTGGGAGGGCGGGCAGTCGTCGCCGTACTTCTCGCGCCAGATCGCCTCGTTCGCCTTGATCGTCGGCGTGTCCTCGCAATGGGTCGCGATGACATGGCGGCAGTTGGCGAAGATGCCTTCGAGCGTCTTCGGATCGTCGACGAGCATGTTGCCGGTCGACGCGCCCATGAAGATCTTCACGCCGCAGGCTTCGTGCGGCTCCAGCCGCTTGATCTCCTCGATGTTGTCGTTCGCGGCGCCGAAGTAGAACGCGTAGTTGCCGTGCGCACGGCCGGCCGCGCGCGCGTACTTCTCGGCGAGGATCGGCCGCGTCGTCGCGTTCGGGATCGTGTTCGGCATCTCGCAGAAGCTGGTGATGCCGCCCGCGACCGCGGCGCGCGACTCGCTGGCGATGTCGCCCTTCTGCGTGAGCCCGGGCTCACGGAAGTGCACCTGGTCGTCGATCATCCCGGGCAGGAGCCAGCCGCCCTTTGCATCGAAGATGGTGACGCCCGCGGGTGCGGCGATGTCCCTGCCGATCTTCTCGATGCGGCCCGCGCGGATCAGCAGGTCGCCCTGCGTCTCGTGGCCTTCGTTGATGATGTGCGCGTTCTTGATGAGCATTTGTGTTCAGACTTCCCAGTCGCCCCAGAGTGCCTGAATCGCCGCGAGCGCGGCAATGCCGGCGGTTTCGGTCCGCAGGATGCGCGGTCCCATGCCGATCGATTCGAATCCGGCGGATCGTGCGGCGCGCAGCTCGTCAGCGCTGAAATCGCCTTCGGGTCCGGCGAGCAGCGCGATCGGGCCGTCCGGCTTCTTCATCGAGCGCAGCGACTGCGTCGCGCCGATCGCGAGGATGATCTTCGCGCCCTGCGCTTGCCCGAGCCACTGCGCGATCGGCGTCACCGGATAGAGCTTCGGAATGCGAGTGCGGCCGGACTGTTCGGCTGCGGAGACGACGACGCCGCGCCAATGCTCGAGCTTCTTCTCCCAGCGCTCGGCGTCGAGCTTCACGACGCTGTTGGTCGACGTCAGAGGCACGATCTCCGTTGCGCCGAGCTCTGCGGCCTTCTGCACGGTGTAATCCATGCGCTCGCCCTTGGAAACGCATTGCGCGAGCGTGACCGACAGCGGCGACTCGCGATCGACGTCGCGATGCGCGGCGATGCGCGCGGTCACCGACTTCTTGCTGATCGCGTCGAGCGTCGCGTCGAATTCACCGCCTTCGCCGTTGAAGATCACGAAGGCTTCGCCCGCGCGCATGCGCAGAACCGAGGTCAGGTGATGCGCGACGGCTTCGGGCAATGCGACCGTCACGCCTTCGCGCAAGGCGGCTTCCACATAGACCCGGTTAGGCATCTTTCTCGGTCGCCGCCTGCACGGCTTCGAGCGCGACGCGCGTCATCAGCTCGATCTCCGCGGGCTCGATCACGTACGGCGGCATGAAATAGATGACGTCGCCGAGCGGACGCAGCAGCACGCCTTTGCTCAACGCATATTGGTAGGCGCGCAGGCCGCGGCGCTCCTCGCGCGGATACGGCTCGCGCGAGCGGATGTTCTTTGCAAGCTCGATCGCGACGATCATGCCCTGCTGGCGCACTTCCGCGACGCGCGGGTGCGAGCGCAGCTCGGCGGTGCGCGCCCAGATCAGCTGCGACTTCACGATGTTCAGCGACATCGTGTTGGTCTGCTCGAGCAGATCGAGCGTCGCCAGCGCGGCGCGACACGCGAGCGGATTGCCGGTGTAGCTGTGCGAGTGCAGGAACGCCTTGCCTTGCGCGTAATCGGCGTAGAACGCGTCGTAGATCTTGTCGGTCGTCAGCGTCGCCGCGAGCGGCAGCGTGCCGCCGGTGAGGCCTTTCGACACGCACATGAAGTCAGGCGTGATCTTCGCGAACTCGCACGCGAACATCTTGCCGGTGCGGCCGAAGCCCACCGCGATCTCATCGGCGATGAGATGCACGTTGTGCTTGTCGCACGCTTCGCGCAGCAGGCGCAGATAGAGATGGTGATACATGCGCATGCCGCCGGCGCAGTGCACGAGCGGCTCGACGATCACCGCGCAGACTTCGTCGGCGTGACGCTCGAGCGCAGCGAGCATGAAGTTGAACTGCCGCCGCGTGTAGTCCTCCCACGATTCGCCGGCGCCGCGGTAGTAGCAGTCGGGCGAGGGCACGCGGATGCATTCCATCATCAGCGGCTCGTAGGCGTCGCGATAGATGCCGGGTGCGCCGACCGCGAGCGCGCCGAGCGTCTCGCCGTGATAGCTGTTCTCCAGCGCGATGAACTTGCGCTTGCCCGGCTTGCCGAGATTGCGGAAGTAGTGGTGCGAGAGCTTCAGCGCGACTTCCACCGCCGCCGATCCGATGTCGGCGTAGAAGACGCGATTCAATCCCTTTGGCGCGATCTTCGTGAGCCGCTCGGCGAGCGCGACGGCGGGCTCATGCGTGAAGCCCGCGAGGAGCACGTGATCGAGCTTGTCGAGCTGGTCCTTCAGCGACGCGACGATGTGCGGATGGCGATGACCGAAGAGATTCGTCCACCACGAGCTGATCGCGTCGAGATAGCGCTTGCCTTCGAAGTCCTTCAGCCAGACGCCTTCGGCGGACGCGATCGGCACGAGCGGCAGCCACTCGTGGTCCTTCATCTGCGTGCAGGGATGCCAGACGTGAGCGCGCGAGCGGGCGGCCCACTCGGCGTTCTTCACAGGTCTTTCACCAGCACCAGCGAGTTGCGCTGATAGTTGTAGATGCGCTGCTTCTGCACGGGGAGATCCTTGATCTTGCCTTGCGCGAAGCCGCGCTCGATGAACCAGTGCGGCGAATGCGTCGTCAGGCTGAACAGCTTCTTCAGGCCTTTCTTCTTCGCCATCGCTTCGACGCGCTTGAGCAGCGCTGCCGCACGGCCCGCATCCTGATATTCCGGATGCACGGCGACGCACGCGAGCTCGCCCATCTTGTTCTGCGGGAATGGATACAGCGCGCAGCACGCGATGACGACGCGATCGCGCACCATCACGCTGAAGTGGCCGATCTCCAATTCGAGCTGCTCGCGCGAGCGCGGCACCAGCACACCCGCGGCCTCGAGCGGTGCGATCAGCGCGAGCACGCCGCCGATGTCCTCGATGGTCGCGTCGCGCATCGACTCGTAGTTCTCGTCGGAGTAGAGCATCAGCCCCGACCCGTTCAGCGTGTACAGCTCGCGCAGCAAGCCACCCTCGGCGTCGTTGCCGATGAGATGGATGCGCTTCACGCCGGCATCGGCGGCGGCGACGGCCGCTTCGAGATATTCGCGATCCTCGGCGTCCTTCGCGGACGCGAGCCACTTGCGCGCCTCCGCGACGGAGATCTGTCCGGCGTCGCCGGTGTCGTCGGCGAGCTTCCACTCGTCGGGCTTGGCGTCGACCATGAACACGAGCTTCTCGGCGGACATCTGCGATGCCACGGCCGTGGCGACGTCCTCGTACCAGAGATTGAAGATCTCGCCGGTCGGCGAGTACCCCATCGGCGATACCAGCGCGATGCGGCCCTGATCGAGCGCCGCGCGGATCGAATCGACGTCGACGCGCCGTACCTCTCCGGTGAGCTGATGATCCACACCGTCGCGCACGCCGACCGGTCGCGCGGTGATCCAGTTGCCGCCGGCGACCTTGACGCGCGCGCCGCCCATCGGCGTCGAGGCGAGCGACGTCGACAGTCGCGCCTCGATCGTCATGCGCAGGCTGCCGACCGCCTCGCGCACGCATTCGAGCGCGGCGGGATCGGTCACGCGCACGCCGTTGTGGTGCTTGGTCTTGATGCCGCGCTCGGCGAGCCGCGCGTCGATCTGCGGCCGCGCGCCGTGCACGAGCACGAGCTTGACGCCGAGGCTGTGCAGCAGCGCGACGTCGTAGATCAGCTGGTCGAAGTCGGCGCGCGACGCAGCCTCGCCGCCAAAGGCGACGACGAATACGCGGCCTCTGTGCGCGTGCACGTAAGGTGCCGCGGCGCGCAGCGCGCTGACGAACTGATCCGGGTTCATGGCGCGCGAATTATAGAGGGCCGGTGGGAGGAGGGACGTCGATCGGGTTCGGCGGGGGCGTATGCGGCCATGGACGGCCGCATACGAGCTCCAGGGAAGGAATTTTCAGGCGTCCCCCGCCGGACCTGATCGACGGCCCTCTGCAACCCGCGGCGTATAATTCACGCATGCCACAGGTTCATTACGACGAGCTCGCGAAAGCGCTCGCCACCCTAGGTTTCTCCCAAGAGGCCGCGGAGTATCACGGCGCCCTTTGCGGCGCGCTCTGCGTCCAGAGCGCCGAAGAGATCGACTTGAATCGCGTCGTGCCCGCTGCCGACGGTGAGGCGCCGTTCGGCGACGCGCCGGCGCATCAGGCGCTCGAGCGGCTGCGCGACGAGGCGATGCAATCGCTGGAAAGCACCGAGGCGACGTTCGCGCCGCTCTTGCCGCCGGACGACATCCCACTCTCCGATCGCACGCGCGCGCTCGCGGAGTGGTGTGAAGGATTCCTCTACGGGCTCGCCAGCCGCGGCACGCTCGATCTCAACGCGACCTCGCCGGAAGTGAAGGAGATGGTCAACGACCTCGTGCAGTTCTCGCGCGCGACCAGCTCCGACGACGAGGACCAGGAGATCGAGGAGAACGCCTATGCCGAGCTCGTCGAGTACATCCGCGTCGGCGCGCAACTGATCTTCATGGAGCTGCATCCACGCGAAGCGGGCCGCGACCAAGTCCTGCATTGATCCACGACATCCGATGAAACCAACGCAACCCGAGCTGCAAGAGTACGCCAAGCGCCGCGCCCGCCTGATGAAGGCGATGGGCCCGCGCGACGTCGCCATCATCCCGTCCGCGACGGAAGTGATCCGCAACAGCGACGTGCACTATCCGTTCCGGCAGAACAGCGATTTCATGTATCTCACCGGCTTCGACGAGCCCGACGCGATCGCGGTGATCGCGCCACGCCTGAAGGGTGCGGACCCGAAGACGCCGCAGTTCGTGCTGTTCGTGCGGCCGCGCAACAAGGAGCGCGAGATCTGGGACGGCCGCCGCGCCGGGCCCGAGGGCGCGAAGCGCGACTATGCGGCCGATCAGGCGCACGTCATCGATCATTTCGACGAATACCTGCCGCGCTTCCTCGAAGGTCGCGAGCGCGTGCACTACACGCTCGGCGACAACCCGCTGCTCGACGAGACGATCGCGGGTGCGGTAAAGAACATCCGCGAAGTGTCGCGCCGCGGCCCCGCCGCGCCGCACAGCTTCGTCGCGCTCGACACCACGCTGCACGAGCTGCGCCTGCGCAAGACGCCTGCCGAGCTCGCGACGATCTCGCGCGCTTGCCGCGTGAGTGCGCGCGCGCACGTGCAGGCGATGAAGGCGACGCAAGCCGGCAAGTGGGAATGGCAGATCGCCGCCGAGATCCACAAGATCTTCGAGGACGAGGACATGGAGCCCGGCTACGGCTCGATCGTCGGCGGCGGCGACAACGCGTGCATCCTCCACTACAAGGAGAACAGCGCGAAGCTGCGCGACGGCGATCTGCTCCTGATCGACGCCGGCGGTGAGTTCCGCGGCTACACCGCCGACATCACGCGCACGTTCCCGGTGAACGGAAAATTCTCGGCGCCGCAGCAAGCGGTGTACGAAGTCGTGCTCGAAGCGCAGAAAGCCGCGACCAAGGATCTGCGCGTGGGCGTCTCGGTCGGCAAGCCGCACGAAACCGCGACGCGCGTGCTGACCGAAGGCATGGTCGAGCTCGGCCTGCTCAAGGGCAAGCCGAAGGATCTCATCGCGCAGGGCAAGCAGCGCCAGTTCTTCATGCACGGCACGGGTCACTGGCTCGGCATGGACGTGCACGACGTCGGACGCTACAAGATCGAAGGCGACTATCGCGAGTTCGAGCCCGGCATGGTGATGACGGTGGAGCCCGGGCTCTACATCGCGCCGGGCACGAAAGGCGTCGATCGCAAGTACTGGGGCATCGGCGTGCGCATCGAGGACGACGTGCTCGTCACCGAGAGAGGTCCGCGCGTGCTCACGGGCGACGTGCCGAAGGACGTGCGCGAAATTGAGCGACTGATGGCCGCATGAGTCGCGACGCCGCCGACATCGCGATTGTCGGCGGCGGCCTCGTCGGCGCGAGCCTTGCAGCCGCGCTCGCAAGACCGGACCGCAAGATCGCACTCATCGAATCGGCGGCGCCTCCGTCCGGCGAGCCCTCGTGGGACGAGCGCTGCATCGCGCTCAACGCCGCGAGCCGCAGCATCTTCGAGTCGATCGGCGCGTGGGACGCGATCGAACGTTTCGCCGAGCCGATCGTGTGGACCCACATCTCCGAGCGCGGCAAGTTCGGCGTCGCGCGCTTCACCGCGCAAGAGGCGGGACTGCCGGCGCTCGGCTACAACGTGCCGGTGCGCGCGATCGGCGAAGCGCTCTGGCAGGGTCTGAAGAAAACGCAGGGTGTCGAGCTCATCGCGCCGGCGCGGGTCGCCGAAGTTCGCAACGAATCCGATTCGGTCGCGATCGGCATCGAAGGCGGCAAGCGCACGCTCCGCGCAAAGCTCGTCGTCGCTGCCGACGGCGCGCAATCCGCGGTGCGTACGCTGCTCGGCATCGATGCGCGCACACACGACTACGAGCAGCGCGCGATCGTGACCGCGGTGCGCACGACCCGCCCGCATCGCGGCTGCGCGTACGAGCGATTCACGCCGGACGGCCCGATCGCGCTGCTGCCGAAGCCCGACGGCTGCTCGCTCGTGTGGACCGTTCCCGCCGATCGCGCTGACGCAATGCTCGCGTGGAGCGACGAAGAATTCCTGCGCGAGGCTCAGCGCGCGTTCGGCGAGCGGCTCGGCCGCTTCATCGCGCTCGGCAAGCGCGTCGCGTTCCCGCTATCGCAGGTGATGAGCGAGCAGCTCACCGCGCCGCGGGTGATCTTCGCGGGCAACGCCGCGCAGTCGTTGCATCCGGTGGCGGCGCAGGGCTTCAATCTCGGCTTACGCGATGTCGCGACGATCGCGGAGCTCGTCGCCGACGCCGCCGATCCCGGCGCGTCCGCTCTGCTCGCGGAATACGAGCGTCGCCGCTCGCGCGATCGCGACACCATCTCGAGCTTCACCGATCGGCTGGTGCGGCTGTTCTCCAATCGCATTCCGGCCCTGCGCGGCCTGCGGCATCTTGGGCTGCTCGCGCTCGACGTGCTGCCGCCGGTGAAGGAGGCGGTGATGTACCAGAACCTCGGCTTCGGCTCGCTGCCCGCAGCGCTGCATGATCGCTAAGCACGACGTCGTCGTCGTGGGCGGCGGCGTCGTCGGTGCGGCGCTCGCGCTTGCGCTCAAGCGCGCGGGCATCGACGTCGCGCTGGTCGAGCGGGGCAAGGGTCCGAAGCCGTTCGACGCGAATGGCTACGACCTGCGCGTGTACGCGATCGCGCCGGGCACCGCGAGATTCCTCGATGCATTGGGCGTGTGGCCGCGCATCGAGATGCGGCGCGTGAGCGCCTATGAAGAGATGCGCGTGTGGAGCGAGACGGCGCTGCAAGCGCTGAACTTCCGCGCCGCCGAAGCGCGCCGCGCGGAGCTCGGCTGGATCGTCGAGAACGACCTCATCCTCGACGAGCTGTGGAAAGCGCTCGCGGGCGTGACGATCTATCGCGGCGTCGAGGTCGCGACGCACCAAGGCTCGACGCTCACCTTGAGCGACGGTCGCGAAATCCGCGCGGGGCTGATTGCTGCATGCGACGGTGCCGACTCGCGCGTGCGCGAGCTCGCCGGCATCGAGATCGAGAGCTGGGACTATCCGCAGCGCGCGATCGTCTGCCATGTCGCGACCGAGCGGCCGCACCGGCGTTCGGCGCTGCAGCGTTTCCTGCCGACGGGTCCGCTCGCGTTCCTGCCGCTCGCCGACGGTCGGAGCTCCATCGTCTGGTCGACCACCGAAGCCGATGCGTTGATGCAGCTCGACGACGCGCAATTCCGCGAGCGGCTCGCGGATGCGATCCAGCACGAGCTCGGTGCGATCGCCGGAGCGACGCAGCGGGTGGTGTTCCCGCTGCGATTGCTGCACGCTCGCGATTACGTGCGCGACAACGTCGTGCTCCTCGGCGATGCCGCGCACGTCGTGCATCCGCTGGCGGGGCAGGGCGTGAACCTCGGCCTCGCGGATGCGGAGAAGCTCGCGTCGCTGCTCGCTGCGCGACGCGCTGCGAAAGCGTCGATCGCGTCGCCGCGAGCACTCGCCGCGTATCAGCGCGCGCGCAAGGCGGACAACGTCGAGATGCTGGCGCTGACCGATGCGTTGTATCGAGTCTTCGGCCAGACGTCGCCGGTCCTCGGCAGCACGCTGCAGCTCGGCATGCAGATCCTCGATCGGCTGACACCCATCAAGGCGCGGCTCGCGCAGCGCGCACTGGGCCTCGCGTGACGCTGCCGCTCTTCGACGCGCACCCACAGCTCGCGCGTTCGTTCCCGGTCGCCGGCCTCATGGCTGCGGCCACGCCGATCGAGCCGCTGTCCGGTGCCGACGGCGTCTTCATCAAGCGCGACGATGTCACCGCCGCGGATTACGGCGGCAACAAGATCCGCAAGCTCGACTTCCTGCTCGCGCACGCGAAAGCGCACGGGCGCAGGAGCGTCGTCGCGTTCGGCTATGCCGGATCGAACTTCGTCGCAGCGACGGCGTGGCATGCGCGCAAGCTCGGCCTGCGCACGATCGGCGGATTGCTGCCGCAAGTCGCCGCCGATTACATCGTCGACAACCTTTCCGTCAGTCTCGCCGCCGGCGCGGAGCTGTTCTTGCGCGAAAGCGAGCCCGCGCTGATCGCGGAAGCCGCAGCACGCAGCGTTCGTGCAACGTTGCGAGATCGCCGATGGCCGGCGTGGATCCCGCCGGGCGGATCGAACGCGGTCGGCGCGCTCGGATTCGTCAACGCGGTGGTCGAGTTGAAGGCGCAGATCGATGCAGGCGCGATGCCGCCGCCGGCGCAGATCGTCGTCGCGTTCTCGAGCATGGGCAGCGTCGCCGGGCTCGCCGCCGGTCTCGCGCTCGCCGGCCTCGGCGCGCGCATCACCGCCGTGCAGGTCGTCGATCCGCAGCGCGCGAGCCAGCCGAAGCTGCTGAAGCTGGCGGATGCGCTCGTGCGGCTGCTGCGTGCGCAGTCGATCCGGATCGCCGATGCGCAAGCGCTGGTCGAGCGCGTCGACATCCGCGGCGACTTCTTCGGTGGCGAGTACGCGCGCGCCGACGCGGCGGTGAAGTCCGCGATGGCGAGATTCGCGCGTGACAGCCAGATCCGCGTCGACAGCGCCTACACCGGCAAGGCGCTCGCGGCGCTCTACGCCGATCTCGATGCAGGTCGCTTGCGCAGGCCTTCGCTCTACTGGCATACGCTGAGCCGCAGCACGCTGCCGCCGGGCGTGCGGCGCGCGATGGCTGATCAGGCGCCCGCGTCGCTGCGCAGCTACTGGAACGCCGCGTAAGTAGAACTTACCCACGGGCGTCGGCGCTGCCGGTGCCGAAAGATGTGGGCATGGAAGAGCAACTCGTGCACGCGGATCCCTTGCTCGAAGGGTTCGCGCCCATCGTCGTCAACTTCGTCTACGCCTCGGCCGGCGGCTTGCTGATGCTGGTCGGCGCGTGGCTCGCGTATCGGCTCTTCCTCAACGTCGTCGGCTTCAACGTCCGCGACGAGCTCCAGCGCGGCAACATCGCCGTCGGGCTCGCGGTGCTCGGCATCTTCCTCGGCACCGGCATCGGCTTCGGGCTGGTCGTGGCGATGGCGTTGAACTAGGACGGCTCGACATGTTGCGCGCGGCGGCGGCGTTGTTGATCGCGACGTCGATCGCCGTGCAGGCCGCGCCGCCGGCGCCGGAATCGGTCGACTCGCCGCGCTGGAGCAGCGACTACGACTCGCACTTCCGGAAATACTCGAAGCACTTCTTCGGGCCGTTCTTCGACTGGCGCTGGTTCAAGGCACAGGCGATCGTCGAATCGAGGCTCGATCCGCGCGCGAAGAGCCCCGCGGGTGCGGTCGGCGTGATGCAGATCAAGCCGTCGACCTTCCGCGAGATCCGCCGCACCAATCCGCAATGGGTCGCGATCCACGACGCGTCGTTCAACATCGGCGCGGCGATCTACTACGACCACTATCTGTATCAGCGCGCGGCATGGTCGCAGCTCGAGCGCGAGGAGCGCCTGCTGTTCGCGCTCGCGGCCTACAACGCCGGGCCGACCGGCATCCTGCGCGCGGTCAATCAGTCGCCGAGACCGCTGCGCGCGTGGGCACAGGTCTCGCCCAAAGCGCCGCCGGAGACGCGCGCGTATGTCGCGCAGATCGCGCGGCTGTGGAACGCAGCGCAGCGCGGGCCGCAATTGCGCGGCGTCGCGGCGTTGTTCGAGGCGCGTCGCAGGGTGGCGAGCGAAGAACAGCAGCGGCCGATCGTGCCGCCGTCGTCAGTGCATGCGTCGGTGTTCCAGCATCGGGAGCATCGGCGGCGCTAGCCGATCCTCAATCCCGATCCGGCGCGCCCGGCGGGAAGAAGCTGCGATACGGCCGCGCTTCGTCGACCGCGCGCTTGAACGACGGTCGCTGCAGCAAGCTCGTGCGATAGGCCCGCAGCTTCGGGTGCGTCGCGGGAATCTCGTGGACCCAGTCCGCGTAGAACAATGACGGCGCCGCTGCGCAGTCGGCGAGGGTGAACGCATCACCGGCGGCCCATTGCCGTCCCGCGAGCGTGCGCTCGAGCCATGCGTAGCTCTTGTCGAGCAGCGCGCGGGCGTCGGCGATGTCCGCCGGATTGCGCTGCTCGGCGGGGCGCAGGTGATCGAACACGATCTTCTGCATCGGCGTCATCACGTAGTTGTCGAAGAAGCGGTCGAGCATGCGGACTTCGAGCGCCGCGTTGGCGTCCGCCGGCACCATGCGCACCGCGCCGGGATGATGCAGATCGAGATATTCGATGATCACGCTCGACTCGATGACGACGCGGCCGCGATCTTCGAGCGTCGGCATCTTCTTGATCGGCCACAGCCGCCGATGCGCATCCTCGATCGCCGGATCGCCGCCGAGATGCTGGTAGTCGAACGGCGTCTGATTCTCGTAGAGCGAGATCAGGACCTTCTGCGTGTATGACGAGAACGGATGTCCGTAGAGCTTCACGACGATCAGTCCTGCTTCACGCCTTCGACCTGGATGCGCAGCTTGGTGCGGCCGGCGTCGCCCTGGCCCCACTGGCTCGCCTTCATGCCGAACTCGCCCCAGATCACTTCGCCTTCGGCGTCGGCGCCGCAGAGCTGCTTCTTGGTGAGCGGATGCGGGATGCAGTTGAACTGGTTCACCGCGAGGCGCACCGGCTTCTGCACGCCCATCAGCGTGAGCGTGCCGTCGACCGCCTTGAGCGTGTCGCCGTCGAACACGAGCTTGCCCTTGTAGCTGGCGCTCGGATACTTGGCGACGTTGAAGAAGTCCTCCGACTTCGCCTTGTCGTTCATGATCGCGAGGCCGAAGTCGATGCTGGCCGGATCGATCTGGACGTCGACCGTTCCGGTTTTCGCTGCGCGATCGATCACGACGGTGCCGCTGCTGCGATCGAACTTGCCGCGCCAGACCGAGATGCCCATGTGCGGGAACTCGAAGCTCGGGAACGTGTGGTTGGGATCGAGCGGATAGGTCTCGGGCGCGGCGGTCGCGGACGCGCTCACAGCAGCCAGCAAGAAGGCGGACAAGGCTTTCATGGGGTTCTCCGGGAGGATTGAAAGAAGGGTCTCATATCCCCTAGTCGAACAGCCATGCCCGCAATCGACATCATCCGCTTCAGATTCGGCTATAGTGGCGCCCGTCACGCGAGAGACTGCCGGCAAGCGGGCAGCACCGACGGCGCAAATTTCGCCCGGAATCGCTCAGGTGAAAGGAGCGTGACGGCCGCAACACTCTGGAGAGCATCCGCGAAAGCGGGTCACCGAAGGCGCTCAACGCTCAGGTCAAAGGACAGAGGGGCGATTTCCGCTTGAGAAGACACGCCGACCCGGAAATCGCATGCTGAAAAGAACCGCACTCCATCCCGAACACGTTCGCTTGAACGCGCGGCTCGTCGACTTCGCGGGCTGGGAGATGCCGATCCAGTACCAGTCGCAGCTCGACGAGCACCACGCGGTGCGCGGCTCGGCGGGGATGTTCGACGTCGCCCACATGTCGGCGGTCGACCTGCGCGGCAGCCACGCGCGCGGGTTCCTCAGGCACCTCCTCGCGAACGACGTCTCCAAGCTCACCGCGCCCGGCAAGGCGCTCTACACCTGCATGCTGCGCGAGGACGGCGGGATCATCGACGATCTCATCGTCTACGGCATGGAGGACGAATGGGTCCGCATCGTGGTCAACGCCGGCACGACCGACAAGGACCTGATCTGGATCCGCGAGCACGCGCGCAAGTTCCGCGTCGACGTCACGCATCGCACCGATCTCGGCATCCTGGCGGTACAGGGTCCGCGGGCGCGCGAAATCGCGTCGAAGCATTTTCCCGCAGCGCTCGCCGCCAAGGCGATGCAGCTCACGCCGTTCCAGGCGGCCTCCGACGGCGACCACTTCGTAGGCCGCACCGGTTACACGGGCGAGGACGGCTTCGAGATCATCTTCCCGCACGACGACCTGGTCGCGATCTGGCGCATGTTCGCGGCCGACGGCGTGAAGGCCTGCGGCCTCGGAGCGCGCGACACGCTGCGCCTCGAAGCGGGGATGAATCTCTACGGCCAGGACATGGACGAGTCGAATCATCCGCTCGAGTCGGGGCTTGGCTGGACGATCGTGTGGGAGCCGTCGGACCGCAAGTTCATCGGCCGCGAGGCGATCGAGAAATATCGCGGCGTGTCGCCGCGCAAGCTCATCGGGCTGGTGCTCGAAGGCCGCGGCGTCGTGCGCCCGCACATGCGCGTGCGCTTCGCCAACGGCGCGACCGGCGAGACGACGAGCGGCGGATTCGCGCCGACGATGAAGCAGTCGATCGCCTTCGCGCGCGTCGACGCGTCTGCAAGCGGAAATTGCGAGGTCGAGATCCGCGGGCAATGGCTGCCCGCGCGCGTGGTGAAGCCGCCGTTCGTGCGCAACGGCAAGGTTCTGGTCTAGGAATTCTCAGGAGAACAGCATGAGCAACGTGCCCGGCGATCTGAAGTATGTGAAGACGCACGAGTGGATCAAGAAGCTGCCCGACGGCAACGTCGTGATCGGCATCACCGATCACGCGCAGAACGCGCTCGGCGATCTCGTGTTCGTCGAAGTGCCGAAGCCTGGCCGCAAGCTGAAAGCCGACGAGGCCTGCGCCGTCGTCGAGTCGGTGAAGGCGGCGTCCGACGTCTATGCGCCGCTCGCCGGCGAAGTGATCGAATCGAATCCGAAGCTCGCCGACGCACCCGAGACGCTGAACAGCGATCCGTACGGCGCGGGCTGGATGTGGAAGATGAAGCCGGCGAATGCGGGCGACGTCGACAAGCTGCTCGACGCGGCGGGTTATCAGAAGGTCATCGACGCTCAATAGACCATGCCGTTCATCCCGCACACCGACGCTGAAGTCAAAGAGATGCTCGACGCCATCGGCGCACCGAGCGTCGACGCGCTGTTCGACGAGATTCCGCAGAACCTGCGCTGCGGCAAGCTTTCGAAGATTCCCGAAGGTCTTTCCGAGATGGAGACCTCGCGCCTGATGCGCGCGCGCGCCGCGCAGGACCGCATGGCGCTCAACTTCATTGGCGCGGGCGCCTACGAGCATCACATCCCGGCGGCGGTGTGGGAGATCACCACGCGCGGCGAGTTCTATTCGGCCTACACGCCGTATCAGGCCGAAGCGAGCCAGGGCACGCTGCAGCTGCTCTACGAGTTCCAGTCGATGATGACCGAGCTCACCGGGATGGATGTGAGCAACGCATCGCTCTACGACGGCGCGTCCGCGCTCGCCGAAGCGATGCTGATGGCGGCGCGCGCGAATCAGAAGAACACGGCCGGCAACATGCTGGTGCCGAAGGCGCTGCATCCGTTCTACGCGGACGTCGCGATGTCGATCACGCACGCGCAGGGCGTGCGCCAGGCGATCGTCTCCTACGATCACAGGTCCGGGCAGACGTCGCTCGAATCGCTCAAGCAATACGACGGCTCCGCGCCGACCGCCGTGGTCATCGCGCAGCCAAATTTCTTCGGCGTGCTCGAGGACGTCGATGCGATCACCGACTGGGCGCACGCGCAGGGCGCGCTCGTCATCGCGGTGGTGAATCCCACCTCGCTCGCGCTGCTCAAGCCGCCGGGACAGTGGGGCGCGACCGGCGCCGACATCGTCTGCGGCGAAGGCCAGCCGCTCGGCGTGCCGCTGGCGTCGGGTGGGCCGTACTTCGGCTTCCTCACCTGCAAGAAGGAATTCGTTCGGCAGATGCCGGGCCGCATCATCGGGCGCACCGTCGATCTCGACGGCAAGCCCGGCTACGCGCTGACGCTGCAGGCGCGCGAGCAGCACATCCGTCGCGCGAAGGCGACGAGCAACATCTGCACGAACCAGGGACTGCTGGTCACGGCGGCGACGATCTACATGTCGCTCGTCGGCGCCGAAGGACTCGCGAAGGTCGCGTCGTCGTCGATGGCGAACACGCAGGATCTCATCGAGCAGCTGACCAAGGTGCCGGGCGTCGAGCGCGTGTTCAACGGCGCCGTGTTCCACGAAGCCGTGCTGCGCTTGCCGAAGCCGGTCGCTGCGACGCTGGAGACGCTGACCGATCAGGGCATCGTCGGCGGCTTCGATCTGTCGCGGCATTACCCCGAGCTCGGCCAGTCGCTGCTGGTCTGCGCGACCGAGACCAAGACCCACGCCGACCTTCAGCGCTATTCCGAGGCGCTGCGGCACGCCCTTTCCTGAGCGAGAACCGTCGATGGCCAAGATCACTTTGCGCGGCAATCCGATCCAGACCAACGGCGAGTTGCCGAGCCTCGGCAGCGAGTTCACCGGGTTCAAGCTCGTCGGCCAGGATCTGAAGGACGTGACGCTGCACGACTACGTCGGCAAGAAGAAAGTGCTGAACATCTTCCCGTCGATCGACACGGCGACCTGCGCGACCTCGGTGCGCAAGTTCAACGAGAAGGCGGCGGCGCTCAAGGACGCAGTGGTGCTGTGCATCTCGGCGGACCTGCCGTTCGCGCAGAAGCGCTTCTGCGGCGCCGAAGGGATCAGCAACGTCGTCACGCTGTCGACCATGCGCGATCACCACTTCGCGAAGGATCTCGGCGTGCTGATGGAGAACGGTCCGCTCGCGGGCCTGACCGCTCGCGCGATCGTGGTGCTCGACGAGCAGAACAAGGTCAGGCACACCGAGCTCGTCCCCGAGCTCGCGAACGAACCCAACTACGACGCGGCGCTGAAGGCGCTGGCGTAAAGAAAACTGGATGCCCGCCTGCGCGGGCATGACGAGACGACCGAATGGCAGAGAAATTGATTTTCGAGATTTCCCGCGAAGGCCGCGCCGCCTATGCGCAGCATCCGCCGGTGAAGCGGGACGACTCGCGCGTGCCTTCGAAATTGCGACGCGCGCATCCGCCGAAGCTTCCAGCCGTGTCGGAGCTGCAGGCGGTGCGTCACTACACGCGACTGTCGCGATTGAATTTCTCGATCGACACGCAGTTCTATCCGCTCGGCTCGTGCACGATGAAATACAACCCGCGCGCGTGCAACACGCTCGCGATGCTGCCGGAGTTCCTCGCGCGCCATCCGCTCGCGCCGGTGTCGCACAGCCAGGGCTTCATGGCCTGCATGTTCGAGCTGCAGGAGATGCTGAAGGAGGTGACCGGCATGGCGGGCGTGTCGCTGACGCCGATGGCCGGCGCGCAGGGCGAGCTCGCCGGTGTCGCGATGATCCGCGCGTATCACCGCGCGCGGAATGATCTCGATCGCACCGAGATCATCTGCCCCGACGCCGCGCACGGCACCAATCCCGCGACGGCGAGCATGTGCGGCTGCACGGTACGCGAGATCCCGACCAACGCCGACGGCGACGTCGACGTCGAGGCGCTGAAGGCCGCGGTCGGTCCGAAGACCGCGGGCATCATGCTCACCAATCCGTCGACGCTCGGCGTGTTCGAGCGGCGCATCAAGGAGATCGCGGAGATCGTGCACAAGGCCGGCGGCTTGCTGTATTACGACGGCGCCAATCTCAACGCGATCCTCGGCAAGGTGCGGCCCGGCGACATGGGCTTCGACGTCATCCACATGAACCTGCACAAGACCTTCTCGACGCCGCACGGCGGCGGCGGTCCCGGTGCCGGCGCGGTCGGCGTCTCCGAGCGACTGAAGCCGTTCATGCCGATCCCGCTCGTCGGTCGCGGCACCGACGGTAAATATCGATGGCTCGACGAGCGCGATCTTCCGCAAACGATCGGCCGGCTGTCCGCGTTCATGGGCAACGCGGGCGTGCTGTTGCGCGCGTACGTGTATGCGCGGCTGCTCGGCCGCGAGGGGATGCATCGCGTTGCCGAATTCGCGACGCTCAACGCGAACTATCTCGCCGCGCAGCTGAAGAAGCGCGGCTTCGATCTCGCATTCCCGAATCGGCGCGCGTCGCACGAGTTCATCATCACGCTGAAGAAGCAGAAGCAGCAGATCGATCTCACGGCGACCGACGTCGCCAAGCGGCTGCTCGATTACGGCGTCCACGCGCCGACGATCTACTTCCCGCTGCTGGTGCCGGAGTGCCTGCTGATCGAGCCGACCGAGACCGAGGACAAGGCGACGCTCGACGGCTTCGTCGATGCGCTGGTGAAGATCTGGGAAGAGGCGAAGCAGGACATCGCTTACGTGAAGGGCGCGCCGTACACGACGCCCGTGCGCAGGCTCGACGACGTGCGAGCCGCGCGGCAATTGGACGTGCGCTACGCTCAAGGCTGAAACCGGAGCCGCGATGCTGCGCAGGCTGCAGGCGAAAGTGTTCCAGGGATTGCTCGGCGTGTCGCAATGGGCGACGCGGGATCCCGCGCGCAATCGCTGGCTCGGGCGTCCGCTGATGCGCGCGTTCGGCGCGTTCACGCTCGGCGTGAATCAGGGAAAGCCCCAGGTCGAGGTCAAGGCCCTCGGCGAAGAATGGCAGCGCATGTTCCCGTCGAGGAAGTGGGTGCCGATCACCAAGATCGACGCCGACACGGTCTACGCGGAGATCCATCAGCCGTGTCCGTATCGCGGCACTGGCAATGTCGAAGGCTGCCATCGGATGATGGAGTACGACCGCAGGATGATGGAGCGCATCGGCGGCGAGTTCGTCGTCCTGCGCTCGCAGGCGGAGGAAGGCGTGACGACCTGCCAGGTTGCGATCCGGCGCAAAGGCGCGTCGATGGACGGGCTGGTCGCCGCCCATGAGCGCGTGAAGGCGGGGGGCTGAAGCATGGCCGATGGGATGCGGGGACTGGCTCGGCTCTGGCGTGCGACGAAGGTTTCGTACTGGGGCCTCGGTTACGCGCTGCGCGGCGAAGAGGCGTTCCAGATCGAGTTCGCGATCTGTCTCGTGCTCGCGCCGCTCGCGCTGTGGCTCGGGCACACGGGGCTCGAACGCGCGGTGCTGATCATGTCGCTCTTGATCGTGCTCATCACGGAGCTCCTCAACACCGGCATCGAAGTCGCGATCGATCGCATCGGCAAGGAATTCCACGAGCTGTCGGGGCGTGCGAAGGATGTCGGCAGTGCAGCGGTGCACATCAGCCTGCTGCAGGTGCCGCTGATCTGGGGCTTGGTTCTGTTGGGTCGATAAGGAAAAGAAAATGTCAGTGCTGATCTGCGGCTCGTTCGCCTACGACACCATCATGGTGTATTCGGGCTACTTCAAGAACGAGATCCTGCCGGACAAAGTGCACATGCTGAACGTCTCGTTCCAGGTGCCCGAGCTGCGGCGTGAGTTCGGCGGCTGCGCCGGCAACATCGCCTACAACCTGAAGCTGCTCGGCGGCGAGCCGCTGCCGATGGGCACCGTCGGCAAGGACTTCGAGACCTACGCGAAGTGGATGGATCAGTGCGGCATCTCGCGCAAGTTCGTGAAGGAGATCGACGGCACCTACACGGCGCAGGCGTACATCACGACCGATCTCGACGACAACCAGATCACCGCGTTCCATCCGGGCGCGATGAATCACGCGCACAAGCAGGAAGTCGCGGAGAAGGGCATCAAGCTCGGCTCGGTGTCGCCCGACGGCCGCGACGGCATGCTCCAGCACGCGAAGCAATTCGCGGAGGCGGGCATCCCGTTCCTGTTCGATCCGGGGCAGGGCATGCCGCTGTTCACCGGCGACGAGCTCAAGACCTTCGTCAACGAAGCGAGCTATCTCGCGCTCAACGACTACGAAGCCGAGCTCTTCATGTCACGCACGGGCTGGACGCAGAAGCAGATCGCCGAGCGCCTCGACGCGCTCGTGATCACGCACGGATCGAAGGGCTCGCACATCTACGCGAAGGGCAAGACCTATCGCGTCCCATGCGCGCAGGCGCATTCGCTCGCCGATCCCACCGGCTGCGGCGACGCCTATCGTGGCGGCTTGCTCTACGGAATCGCCAAGGGACTCGATTGGGAGACAACGGGAAGGATTGCGTCACTGCTGGGCGCGATCAAGATCGAGCGGCCGGGCACGCAGAACCACAAGTTCTCGATGGATCAGTTCAAGGAACGCTTCAAGAAGGAATTCAAGTACGACTTGAAGCTGTAGGATGGCTTCGATCGGCGCGTTCAAGCCGACTTCGTGCAAAGCGTAGAACGAAGTCGGCTTAACGCGCGGTCCGTTGTTTTACGAAAAGCGAGCTGCGCTGCGCGTCACTCCGCTTTTCGCTAAAGAATGTGATCGGTCACTGTCCCGCGCAGCTGGTGGAACCCGGATACTTGTTCTCGTCCGCGGTGATGACCTGATCGATCCACTGCTGGATCAGCGCGTGCCCCTCGTCGTGCACGACGCTGCGCGCCAACGGCGGCATGCGTGCAGCCGGCGTCGTCGCGTTCGGGCCGATGCGGAATTCCAGGATCGATTTCGCTGAAGCCGCGGGCTCGATGTCGTAGGTGCGACCACCGGTGCCCTCCGCGCCGGCTGCAGTCGGCTGCTTACAGATGCCATACGAGCCGTCGACCGCGCGGAACGAGTCGAGGTAGAAGCCGGTGTTCGCCGCGAAGCCATGCGGGTTGTGGCAATGCTGGCAGTTCACCTCGAGATACGCGCGTGCGCGCGACTCGATGTCCTGCGGTGAATTCGCCGCGAAGCCCGAGTCGCCCGGCTTGTTGAACACCGGGACGCGCTCGAGCTTGGTCGCGATCTGGGTCAGCGGATCGACACCGAGATCTCCGGGGCAACCGGTCATCAAGCCCTTCTCGCACCAGTACTGGATCTGGTTGCGGCCGTGCACTTCGTGGCGGCTCTGCTCGGTGGCTTCGCGCGATTCGCTCTGATACGGACGATTGAGGAAGCGGATCTTCGGGCCGATCGGCGCCGCACCCGGGTCCTTGTTCTCGGCAGAGTGGCACGTCAGGCACTGCGCGCGATTCGGGATGAGATAGCCCTGCGTGCTGCCGACGTGATGCGCGTTGGAATCGATGTCCGCGTAATCCCAGCTCGCCGGCGCGGTCGCGCCGCCGAGCGCGAGGTTGGCGACTCGCTTGCCCTTGTCGTTGGTCGACCAGATGTAGGCAGCGCCGTCCCAATGCTCGTGACCTTTCGAGGTGACCCGCTTGATCAGCAGGCGCGTTTCCATCGGGATCTCGGTGCCGGCGCTCTCGTCGGGGAACGAGAACGTCTTCGCGATGATCGTGCCGACCGGGAACACCGCCGTCGCGTCGACGCCGTTGCTCGCCTTGTCGTTGTAGATCGCGTGCGTGCCCGGCGGGACGTAGGCGACGCGATATTTCACCGCGTAGTCGGAGAACAGCTTGGTGTTGAGCACGAACGGCACGCCGCCGCCGTTGGGCGCGCTCGTCGGATCTTCGGGATTCGCGAACAGGTGGTACTGATCGAGCGTCGGGCAATCGATTTTCGCCGCGCCGAAGTTGGCCTGGCCCTCGGGGATCGCCGCGCCGCAGAGCTTCGCGACTTCCTCCGCGCTCGGACCCGGATCGTAGTCGCCGCTGCGCACGAACGGCTCGAATTCCACCGGAGCCAGCCGCGCCAGATTCCTGCCGTACTGCCCGACGCAGTCGTGCGGCGTCATGTCGAAATCGGCGGCGAACTCGGTGAGCGCGACCGGATCGAGCGAAGTGAGGATGCTGAGCGCCGAGCCGACCGGATCCGACGGATCGATGTTGCTGTCGACCAGCGCCTCGAGCCCTTTCGTCCCGTGGAAATTCGCGTAGCGGATGCCGGTGCCGCTGAACGTGTTGTCGGCGTCGATGCACGACGCGAACCAGTCCGGCACGATCTTCGGCGCGGCTGCCTGCGTCGTGTCGAACTTGTAGGCGTTGTAGGTGCACTCGGGATTTGGGTACTGATTGCCTTGCAGCGGCCTGCCGCGCTCGTCCTTCGGCACCGGATTGCCGTCGGCGTCGGTCGGGTAGGGACAGTCGGGGCGGTACGCGTCGAGGTTGCCGTCGAACAGCAGATGCGCGCCCTTGAATCCGACGTCGCCGGCGGCGACGCACTCCGCAGTGTTGAGCGGATTCAGGCACGCCGCCATGCCTTTCAAGCCGATCAGCATCGGGAACGCGCGCAGGATGTCCTGATTGGCGAGATCGGTGGTCGAAGGGATCGGCGGCGATGCGCCGTTGTTCGCGAACTTGTTGTGGAAGATGTGCACGCCTTCGCTGTAGCCGTCGAGGCGCTTGTCGGTGGGCTGCGAGCTCTTGCCGAACAGCGCGTAGGCGAACTCCAGGATGCCGACGGTGTTGTTGTCGGTGAACTCGTTGTCGAAGATGTCGATGCGATCGTAGCCGAGCGTGATGAAGCCGGTGCCCGGCGGCACTTCCTTCACGAGGCCCGGATGCTCGGCGACGTTGTAGCTGTTGTTCATGCGCACGATGTTCCCGTGCACCAGCGAGCGATCGCCGTACTGCGTGAGCCCGTCGAGGTCGTAGACGAGGAAGCCGCCGGTGTTGCATTCGGCGAGATTGCTGTCGTACTCGCTTTCGCGATCGTTCTCGATCTCGTAGCCGAACGGGTTGTACGCCGCGCGGTTGTGGCGGAAGATCACGATGTTGCTCTGCCCGACGTAGATGCCTGCATCGGAGGCGCCGACCGCTTCGGATTCCTCGATGAGGATGTTGCGCGAGAGCACCGGGTAAATCCCGTAGCGCCCCGTGTTCGGATTCATCGTGTAGTCGGGCGACGTCGTGTCGCCGAGCAGGATGTTCTCAGGCGAGTTCGGATTGCGCGTCGGCGGATCGGTGCACGGGATGTTGATGCGCCGGTAGCTGTTCTCCTGATAGTTCTGCGCGGTGACCGGGTCGGCTGCCGCGCGGCCGCCGCCGGACGACCACAGCGCGCGCACGCGGCGGATCGTGCCGTGATTCACGCCGCGCAGCTCGACGCCATTGCCGCCGGAGTCGAGGACGGTCAGGTCCTCGATCGTCACGCCGTTCACGTTCACCGCGAGGATGCCTTGCGCGGCGTCGGCGCTGCGGAACGACAGGACCGTCTGATCCTTGCCGCAGCCTTTGACCCGCACGTCTTCCGTGTTGATCAGCTGGAAGCTCTGCGACAGGTCGAAGAATCCGCAGTCGAACTGGATCAGGTCACCCGGCGCTGCCTGCACCATCGCGGCAACCATGTCGGACGTCGCGTTGGCGCCCGGCTTGATCAGGAACGTGCGTCCGGTCGATGACGATGCGCTCGACGTGATCGCAGAAGGCGTGCTGCTGCCGCAGGCGGTCGTGAGCAACGCGAGCGCGATGCTGATGCAGATCGCTTTCATGGCTCTCCCTGAATTCTCGCTCTCAGCGAAAAACGCAGTGACGTTTTGTCACGCGTTTTTCGTAAACAACGGATGACGCGTTAAGCCGACTTCGTTCTTCGCTTCACACGAAGTCGGCTTGAACGCGTCAGATCTTCCACTTTCCGGTTTCGAGCGATGTGACGACCGCGTTGACGACCTGCTTGGGCTCGGTGCCGTCCTTGCTCAGCACGTAGGTCACGTCGGAGTTGCGCACGGCCTTGACCTGCCAGCCGACCGACCCGGACGTGAACACCACCACGGGCAGGCTCTTGAAGCGCTCGTCCTTGCGCACTTCGTTGAGCCACTGCACGCCGTTGACGTTGGGCATGGACAGGTCGAGCAGCACGCAGTCGGGGCGGAAGCGCTTGACCGCCTCGAGGCCTTTCTCGCCATCGTCGGCGATCTCGACCTGGAAACTGCGGGCGGCGAACTGCTTCTGGTAGATGCCGGTGATGACCGGGTCGTCGTCGATGATCAGGATCTTGCTCATGGCTCTTATTGTTGCTGGACCGCAGCGGGTCGGGCAATCGGCTGCTTCAAAAAGTCGCTGACGCGGGCGTACTCGCGCTCGACGCCGGCGAAGATGCGATCGACCTCGTCGAGCTTGCCGTCGCGGCCCATCTTCTCGAGCTGCAGGAACATCGCGGCCAGCCCGTTGACGCCGCAGGAGCCGCTGCCGCCCTTGCAACGATGCGCCAGGCGCTCGATCTCGGCTGCGTTGCGTTGGGCCACGGCGTCCTTGAGGAGCTTCAGCTGCTCGGTGGTCTGCTCAAGATAAAGGTCGGCGAGCTCGCGGACAAATTCGGGATCGTCGTTCGCCGCGTCCCACAGACGGGCCATGTCCACCGGCGGCGTCGTGATGGCGGGTGCCGGCGCGGCCGGCTCGGGGTCAGGGTGGGTCACGGTGCCTCCGTGGTGCTGGAAACGCTCGAATGCGGCAGCGAGCGCCTTGGGATCGATGGGCTTGGCGAGATAGTCGTCCATGCCGGCGGCGAGGCAGCGCTCGCGGTCGCCGGCCATGGCATGCGCGGTCATGGCGACGATCCAGGTGTGACGGCTGCCTTCCTCGTGTCGACGGATCTGCGCGGTCGCGCCGTAGCCGTCGAGCTCGGGCATCTGGCAGTCCATCAGCACGAGGTCGTAGGGCTTGTGCTTCACCGCTTCGACCGCCTCGCGGCCGTTGCCGACGAAATCGGCCTGGATGCCCAGGCGCACGAGCTGGTGGCGGGCCACCATCTGGTTGATCGGGTTGTCCTCGGCGACCAGCACGCGCGGCTGGCCAGCTTCCACGGACGCCGGTGGCGGCGCGCTCGGCGCGGCGGTCGCCGTGGCGCCCTGCACCGGCTCGCCGGCAATGAGACGGGTGAGCGAATCGTGCAGATCGGACATGCCGACCGGCTTGGTCAGCAGCATCTCGATGCCCGCGGCACGCAAGGTCGCCGGCTCGTTGCTGCCGCGCACGGATTGCAACAGCAGGAGATGCGGACGCTCGCCGCCGGCGCTCGCGCGGATGCGACGCGCCAGCTCGACGCCGTCCATGCCCGGCATCTGCTGGTCGATGATCACGATCTCGTACGGCTCGCCGCGCGCGACGACGTCGGCGTGCTGCGCGAGAGCCGCTTCGCCATCCGCCGCCTGCGCCGCGGCGATGCCCCACGATGCGAGCTGCTCCGCGATGCTGTGGCGGCTGGTCTCGTTGTCGTCGACGACGAGCGCACGATGACCCACCAGCGTGCGCGGCGGCTGCGCGACCTCCGCGCCGGGCGCTTTCTGCAGGCGCACCGTGAACCAGAACGTCGAGCCGAACCCCGGCGCGCTGTTGACGCCGATGTTGCCGCCCATCAGCTCGACCAGCTGCTTGGAGATCACCAGGCCAAGGCCGGTGCCGCCGTACTTGCGCGTGGTGGAGCCGTCGGCCTGGCTGAACGGCTGGAACAGTCGCCGCGCCGCGTCGGCGGGGATGCCGATGCCGGTGTCGCGGATGGCGAAGCGCACGACGACGTCGCGCTCGGCGTCTTCCTCCAGCCGCGCCGAGATCTCGATCTCGCCGTGCTCGGTGAACTTGATCGCGTTGGAGACGAGGTTGGTCAGCACCTGGTTCAGGCGGATCGGATCGCCGCGCAGCACGTGCGGCAGCTTGGGATCGAGCGACACCACGACCTCGAGCCCCTTGCCCTGGATGCGCTCGGTGAAGACCTCGATCACGCGCTCGATCGCGCGCTGGAGGTCGATGTCGATCACTTCCATGTGCATCATCCCGGCTTCCATCTTGGAGAAGTCGAGGATGTCGTTGACGATCGACAGCAGCGAATCGGCGGAGAAGCGGATCGCGCCCGCGATCTCCTTCTGCCGCGGCGTCAGCGGCGTGTCGGCGAGCGCCTGCGTCATGCCGATGATGCCGTTCATCGGCGTGCGGATCTCGTGACTCATGTTGGCCACGAACTCGGACTTGGCGCGCGCGGCGTCGAGCGCCTCGTCGCGCGCGCGGCGCAGCTGCTCCTTGCGCTCGGTGAGCTCGGCGGTGCGCTCGGCGACGACCTGCTCGACGCGCGCGGTGCGGCCGACGATCACCAGCAGCAGCACGCCGAGCAGCGCGGTCAGCGTCAGGCCGGTGGCGAGCACCATCCACGCCTGCCACGAGCGGTGCGAGACGAGGTACGCCGCCGGCATCGTGGTTTCCACGGTCCACGTGCGCTGGGCGACGTTGACGATCGCGCGATAGCGCAGGTCGTCGTCGGACGCGTCGGCCGGGACCGGCGTGCGTGCGTAGAGGAGCTCGGGATTGTGGGCAGACTCGTCGATGATCTTGAGGTTGATGCCGTCGAGCGGCAGGCCGCGCAAGGTCTGGTCGATCATCCGGTTCAGCACGACCACGACGGTCGCGTAGCCGCGCAGGCTGCCGCCGCCGCGCTCGAACACCGGCTTGAACGCCAGGAAGCCCGGAGTGCCGGCGGGCTCGCCGGCCAGCGCGAGCAGGCTGGTCGCCGCGGGCTGATGCGTCTCCCGCGCAAGCTCGATCGCGGCCCGCCGCGGCGGGCTCGACAGCGCGTCCAGGCCCTGCGTCTCGAGCCGATCCTCCTGGTACTTGCTGTATGCGGTCACGACATAGCGGTCACGGCGAGCCGCCGGCACCAGACCATCGGGCCCGATCTCGGTGATGCGGAACGCCGGGAAGCCCTGCTCATGCATGCGCGCCTCGAAGCGATCGCGCTCGGCACCGCTGATCTCGGGGCGCCAGCTCACGCCGTAGAGGCCGGGCAGCTGCGAGAGCAGCAGGCCGGCGAACGGATCGAATTCCTGCGGCGTGACTTCGCGCTGCGCCGCGAACAATCCCGCGACCGCGGACAGCCCGACGTTGTAGCGATCGATCTCCGATTGCAGGTGCTTGTCGACTTCCTCGCTGACGTTCTCGAACGAGGTGCGAGCCTGCGCCCGCTCGCGCGAGCTCGTGATCATGAAGATGCTGACGACGAGGGCGAACATCAGCACCATCGGCACGCTGACCGAGAGCTGCTGGCGCAGCCATTGGCTGTAGGGACGCACCGTCCACACCAGCACCACCGGCGTGAACACCATGACGCCGATGCTGTCGCCGACCCACCATGTGAACCAGTTGAAGGCGGAGGCTGCGAGCGGCACCGAGCCGAAGTGCACCAGCGCGGCGACCGACAGCGACGCATTGATCAGGCAGGCGGCGGGTCCGCCGAGCAGCAACAGGCGCGCGACGTCGAACTCCTGCGTGAGCACGTTGCGATAGCCGACGAAGCGATGCACCAGCGACGCGCCCGCAAGGGACTGCAAGGTTGCGCCGGTGGCGATGGTGACCGGGATCGCCAGCGACGAGAACATACCGGAGACCGAGCCGTCGAGCGCGGTCCAGACGTTGACCAGGAACGAGCCGATCCAGATGCCGGGCCACACCCGCATGCCATAGGCGAGCACGCTTGCGAGCGCAATGCCCGAGGCCGGCCAGACCGCGGTCGCATAACCGGGCGGAACCGCCAGCAGCAGGCCCAGCCGCCCGCTCACCGCGTAGGCGGCCGCCATCACCACGATCGCTGCGAAATCTCGCCGCTGGAGCCTCATTGCCTTACCTGACGTCTCCCGGCGGCGATTATGCGGCCGCCGACGGGAAACCCGGCCAAAAGTGAGGTTTTTACGACCCCGCGGGGCGGGGTACGGAATCTATTGCGTGAAGCCGGCGTGCTGGACCAGCTCGAGGACCGGCTGCGGATACAGGCCGATGCCGAGCATCAGGAGCATCAGCAGCAGGACCATGATGCCGCCGACCTGGGCGCCCCAGTTGAGCGGCGCGGTCGAGCGCTTCATGCCGGCTTCGACGAGGAACAGCGACATGAGGACGCGCAGGTAGTAGTAGAGGCCGATCGCCGAGCCGAGCACCAGCGCGCCGACCAGCCACCACAGTCGGCCGTCGACGCCGACCGCCGTGACGTAGAACTTGCCGATGAAGCCGGCCGTGACCGGGATGCCGGCGAGCGAGAGCATCATCGCGGTCAGGATCGACGCGAGATACGGCCGGCGCCAGAACAGTCCGCGATAGTCGGAGATCAGGTCGGCGTCCTGGCCCTTGTACGGGCTCGACGCGAGCGTGACCACGCCGAACGCGCCGAGCGTGGTGATGACGTAGGTGATCAGGTAGACGCCGACTGCTTCCACCGCGAGCGGGCCCGACGCGATCAGCGCGACGAGGCAGTAGCCGAAGTGCGCGATCGACGAGTAGGCGAGCAGGCGCTTCAGGTTGCTCTGCATCAACGCCAGGACGTTGCCGATGATCATCGAAGCGACCGCAAGCGCGGAGAGCGCGTCGACCAGCGTCTGCTGATCGTGGCCACGACCCTGCACGAAGTAGCGCAGCAGCACCGCGAACACCGCGGTCTTGCTCGCGGTGGCGAGATAGGCGGTCACCGGCGCCGGCGCGCCTTCGTAGACGTCGGGCGTCCACAGGTGGAACGGCACCACCGACAGCTTGAAACCGATGCCGACGAGGATGAACGCGCCGCCGACGAGGAGGTAGATGTTGTCGGCGCCGAGCGAGTGCAGCTTGACCGCGATGCTGCTGAACGCGAGCGCGCCGGTCTGCGAGTAGACGAGCGCAATGCCGAACAGCAGGAACGCAGAGGCGACGGCGGAGAGGATGAGGTACTTGATGCCGCCCTCGAGCGAGCGCTTCGAGCGGTGCGGATACGCGATCATCGCGTAGAGCGGCACCGACAGGAGCTCGAGCCCGATGAACAGCGACGCGAAGTGCGTCGCGCTCGCCAGCACGATCGCGCCGAGCGCCGACAGGCAGAGCAGGAGATAGATCTCCTCCTTGTTCTGCGCGTAGCCCTCCATGTAGGCGTGCAGCAGCGTCGCGGTGGCGAGCGTGGTCGCGATCAGGAGCGCCGTGTAGCCGAGCGCGTAGTGATCGATGGTCAGCAGCGGCGTCACCGTGATCGGCGAGTACTTGAGCGCGATCAGGCAGGAGAACAGCGCGGCGTTGAGGCCGATCACCGAGAACGTCGCGTTCCACCAGTGATTGCGTCGGAGCGCGATCGCCATCATCACGAACACGATGGTCGCGCTGACCACCTCGATCGGCAGCAGCGCCATGAATTGCGCGAAGCTGAAGCTCATGGCGCGGCTCCGAGGCTGCCCTTCGCCGCTGCGTAGATCTCGTGCACGGCGTGCATCGACGCAGATGACGTGTTGAGCACCGTCTGCGGATACAGGCCGAGCCAGACCAGGATCAGCATCAGCGACATCATCATCACGATCTCGCGCGAGTTGAGGTCCTCGAGCATGCCGTGACCGTCGTCCTTCGCCGGTCCGTGGAATGCGCGCTGCACCATGATCAGCGAGTAGACGGCGGCGAGGATGAGGCCGGTCGCGGCGAAGCAGGTCACGACCGGATCGACCTTCCAGGTGCCGAGCAGGATCAGGAACTCGCCCACGAAGTTGCCGAGGCCCGGCAAGCCGAGCGACGCGATCGCGAAGAACAGCGCGATCGGCGGCAGGTACGGGAAGCGCGCCCACAGTCCGCCCATCTTGGTGAGATCGCGCGTGTGGATGCGCTCGTAGATCTCGCCGCACAGGATGAACATGCCGCCAGCGGAGATGCCGTGCGCCAGCATCTGCATCACGACGCCCTGCAGTGCCTGCTGCGTGCCCGCGAAGATGCCGACCAGCACGAAGCCCATGTGCGAGATCGACGAGAACGCGACGAGGCGCTTGATGTCGGTCTGCGCGAAGGTCATCACGCCGCCGTAGATGATGCCGACGATGCCGAGCCACATCGCGACCGGCGCGAAGCTCGCCGACGCGTCGGGGAACAGCGGCACGCCGAAGCGCAGCAGTCCGTACGCCGCGGTCTTCAGCAGGATTCCCGCGAGGTCGACCGAGCCCGCGGTCGGCGCCTGCGAGTGCGCGTCGGGGAGCCACGAATGCAGCGGCACCGCCGGCGTCTTCACCGCGAACGCGACGAAGAAGCCGAGCATCAGCCACCACTGCGCCTGCGTGCCGAGCTTGGCTTTCAGCAGATCCTCGTAGTCGAACGTCAGCACGCCGCTCGACTTGTAGTTGATGAACACGAGTCCGAGGATCGCGAGCAGCATCAGCAAGCCCGAGGCCTGCGTGAAGATGAAGAACTTGGTCGCCGCGTAGATGCGTCCCTTGCCGCCGGGGACGTTGTGGCCCCACAGCGCGATCAGGAAGTACATCGGCACCAGCATCATTTCCCA
>Ga0070741_10001518_pt1 | contig 70067 bp, 67 predicted proteins | sample Coa_R1_4_FD_66440 | JGI IMG/M metagenome (GOLD analysis project Ga0070741, IMG submission 66440) | Surface soil microbial communities from Centralia Pennsylvania, which are recovering from an underground coalmine fire - Coalmine... | ecosystem: Environmental > Terrestrial > Soil > Unclassified ... | reverse complement strand
CCTACATCCAGTACTGCATCGACAACTTCGGCCAGTGGCCGGTGACCTACAACCCGATGCAGGCCCACTTCGGCGTCGTCGTCCACCACCTCGACACCGACTTCTACGACGAGCACTACCGCCCCGGCTACCTCAACGACCGCCACCGCAACCACTTCCAGAACTGGCACGGCGGCCGGGGTCCCGAGTCGCTCAACGGGCACTAGTCCGCGACCAACAGGCGGCACCGGGCCCCGTCTCCTCCGGGAGGCGGGGCCCCGCCGCGTCCGGGGATCAGCGCACGAAGTACAGGCCGGTGGGGTCGACCTGGCCGATCAGCCGGGACCGCAGCCACGTGCCCGACAGCTCGCCGCCGGCCGGCGCCAGGGCCGACTTCACGCCGATCTCGGCCTCTTCGACGGCGTCCCAGCCGATCGTCAGCTCCCCGCCCCCGTCGGGGTCGAGAGGGCGGGTGTCGACGTTGGGCAGCGGGATGCCGACGGCGTCGTCGAGGTACCAGGTGGGATGGCTGCCCAGCACCGGGCCGAGGTCGTTGCGGCCGTAGAGGGTGAGGACGGGCGTGCCGAGGCGCCGGGCCAGGCGCCGCCGCCGGCCCGGGCTGAAGGGGCCCTCGATGCCGAGGATGGCACCGACGCCGGCCCGCACGTCCCGCAGCGCCGGGGTGACCCCGGCGTAGCGGGCGTCGGCGGCGGCGAAGCTGCCGATCAGGTAGTCGACCCGCTCGGGATGGCCGGCCCAGTCCGGCGTCCAGGCCACCCGGACCGTCGTGGCCTTGTGCCAGGCGGCCAGCACGACGGCCAGACCGAGCCAGCCGGTGGGCGGCTCGAGGAGGACGACCTCGGCGCCGGGCTCGAACATGAAGAACGAGCTGAAGGCCACGGCGGTGGCCACCAGCGTCTTGTGGTTGTGGGCCACCTCACCGGTGGCGTCGGCGTTGGGCAGGACGATCACCGGCGCCCGCAGGTTGGCCTTGCCGAAGGTGACGGGCTCGGCGGCCAGCACCGTGTGGGCCGTCTCCACCGGGACACCGGGCAGGCCGTGGGCCAGCTCCCGGGCGATCACCAGATCGGGGGCGAAGTCGGCCAGCGGCCCGAACGGCACCGGCCCGTTGGCCACGAAGGCCAGCCGGTCGGCTTCCCAGGCGCCGAAGGCGCAGGCCGCCTGGGCCAGCGGATCGTCGACGAGGATGGCCACCCGCCCGCCGTCGCCGACCCGGGCGGCGATCCCGGCCGCCGCCCGGCGGACGAGATCGGACAGTTCGGCGAAGGTCACCGACCGTCCCGGGGTGACCAGGGCGGGACGGTCGGGGTCCGACTTGGCCGAGCGGTGCACGGTGAACTGGGGCGCCCGCTCCAGCGGCACGTGGGCGTGCCGGGCCGTCATCTCCGGCCAGTAGGCCGACAGCAGCCCGAGCGCGCCCTTGCCCATCTACAGCCCGACCCGGGCGAAGGATCCGCCGAGCACAGCCAGGATCCCGATCGTGACGTTGACGTAGTTCATCCGCTCCTGCCACTCCGAGACCTTCTGCTGCGCCGCCCGGCGCTCCTCCAGGTCGCGCAGGCCGGCGGTGAAGGGCAGCTTGCGGGCCAGGACCTTTTCGTACCAGGCCAGCGAGAGCGTGCCGGTCACGGCCAGGACGAACCACGACGTGAACATCAGCCCGATGCGCGACCCGTACTTCGTCGACAGGAACGACCAGGTGAAGAGCTTGCCCAGCAGGTGCATGTAGTGCAGGCGCATCATCCCGGTCACCACCAGGAGCACGAGGCTGACCGGGCCGGCCACCCGCAGCCCGGCGCCGATCTTGTCGCCGACGGTGGCCGCCTGGGCCGGCGGGATCCGCCGCAGCGCCGGCCCCAGGATGAAGGCGTTGAAGAACATCGACCCGACCAGGACGATGGCGGAGTAGATGTGCACCACCATCGCCAGCTGGAAGACCCAGTCCGGCATCAGCCCTGCCACTCCGGCGCCGGCGCCAGCTGCTCCAGCCCGGCGCCCTGGTCGACGCCCAGGACGGCCGGGAAGTTCGGCCAGGCGCAGACGAAGCGGGCCGGCTCGTCGTGGGGATTGTGGTGGCAGAGGGTGACGCCGGCCTCCCGGACCGGGACGGCCAGGGCGTCGCCCGCCTCCCACTCGAAGCGCTCCCCGTCGACCTCGGTCGTGCCCCGCCCGGCGAGGAAGACGATCATCTCGCCGCCCTGCCAGCGGTAGCGGCCCGACCGGCTCCGCGGCGGGATCTCCTGGACGTACATCCCCAAAGTGCGCAGGGCCCGGTCGTCGAGGTCGGGGTGGAGGTACCAGCGCAGCCGGCCCTGGGGCGTGTCCTCCCAGGGCTGGGCGTCGCCGTCGACGACCAGCGTCGCCTCCGCCCGGCGGGCCCGTTCGGCGTCGCGCCGGGCCAGCAGCGACTCGTAGAGCGTCAACGCCCGTCCTCCTGCTCCTCGTACTCCGGATGGTTCTGGCGCTGCTCGTAGCCGTTGCCCATGGCGTCGAGCCAGGGGTTGAAGGCGAAGGCGATCCACTCGCAGGGCTCGTCGCCGAGGTTGAAGTGCTGGTGCTCCACGCCACCCGGCTCAACCGGCAGGAGGATGACGTCGCCGGCCTTCCAGTCGACGCGGCGGCCGTCGACCACCGTGTAGCCCCGCCCCTTGGTGACGAACAGGGCCAGGCCGCCCTGGTGGACGTGGCTGCCGCTGTGGCTGTGGATCTCGTGGCGGAAGCAGATCCAGTCGGGGTTGGCCAGGTCGTCGCGCCCGAGGTGGGCGTAGAAGCGGCAGCGGCCCTGCCGGTTCATCTCCCACGACTGCTCCGAACCCTTGATGTGGATGACTCCCTTGGCCGCCCGCTGCCGTCGCGTGTCCCATCGCCCCAGCACCGAAGCCAGGCCGACATCCCCTTCGTCGCTCATCGCAGGAAGGCTATCGTCAGCGACCATGACCGACACCGCCCTGGCCTTCGACATCTTCGACCCCGTCTTCAAGGCCGATCCCTACCCGACGTACCGGCGGCTGCGGGCCGAGCGTCCCGTCATCCTCGACGAGCACGCTCCGATCTGCTGGCTGTTCCGCCACGCCGACTGCGAGGAGGCGCTGCGCGACCCCCGGCTCGGCAGCCCCCTCGGCTCGCCGGAGGTGCTGGCCCGCAAGCTGGGTGACGGCGCCGCCGCCTGCTACATCGGCACCAGCATGCTGGCCCAGAACCCGCCGCAGCACACCCGCCTGCGGCGGGCGGTGTCGAAGGCCTTCACCGCCCGGGCCGTCGAGGCCATGCGGGGCCAGGTGGTGGCCAAGGTCAACGGCCTGCTCGACGAGGTGACGGCCGGGGGGCGCAAGGAGTTCGACCTGGCCAACGAGGTGGCCTACCGCATTCCGATCACAGTGGTGTGCGGGATGCTGGGCGTGCCGGCCGAGCACCACGACCGGTTCCGCAGCCTGATCGAGGAGAACGCCGCCGTCGTCGAGCCCATGCCGACGCCGGAGCAGGTGGTGATGGCCGACAAGGCCAGCGCCGAGCTGATGGACCTCGTCACCGGCCTGGCCGCCGAGCGCCGGGTGGAGCCCCGCGACGACCTGCTGTCGGTGCTGGTGGCCCACCAGGACGACGACGGCGGGCTGACCGACCTGGAGCTGGTGGCCAACGTCAGCCTGCTGATCGCCGCCGGGTTCTGCTCCACCATGCAGCTGATCGGCAACACGATCTACGAGCTGCTCCGCCACCCCGACCAGCTCGACCTGGTGCGGGCCGACCCGGCCGCCGCCGCCGGGGCGGTGGAGGAGACGCTGCGCTTCCAGCCGCCGGTGATGAGCTGGCCCCGCTCGGTGCTGGAGCCGGTGTCGTTCGGGGGCTTCGACGTGCCGGTGGGGTGGATGGTGATCTCGGTCATCGGCTCGGCCAACCGCGACGACGCCGTCTTCGACCGGCCCGACACGTTCGACATCACCCGTCCCGCTCCGAAGCACCTGACGTTCGGCGGCGCCGTCCACCACTGCCTGGGTGCGCCGCTGGCCCGCCTCGAGGCGGAGCTGGCCGTGGCGACGATCGTCACCCGCTTCCCCGGCCTGGCGCTGGCCGTCGACGAGGTGGAATGGCTCGACAACTTCAACGTCCGGGGCCTGAAGGAACTGCCGGTCGGCGTGTGACCGATCGCTAACGTCGGCGCCGGCGGAACCACACCCCGGCGCCGACGAGGAGCACCGCCCCGGGTACGGCGCCGATGGCGCCGATGCCCATCGCCCGGCGCCGCGACGGGGTGAGCACCAGCCGGCGGAGGTCGGGATCGACGCCGGGGATGGCGATGAGGTCCTCCTCCTGGGCCAGCCAGTTGAGGCTGTTGGCCAGCAGCCGGGCGTTGGACAGCTGGTCGATCAGGGCGTTGGACGCCCAGTCGGCGTCGGCGAAGACCAGCAGGCGGGTCCGGGCGATGCTGGCGCCCCCGCCCGGCAGCCGGGTCTCGCCGCTCGACTTGGCCTCGGACCGGTCGGCCGCCCCGGCCAGCACGACCGGCCCGCCCCGGTCGCCCTTGTCGGGTTCGTACTTCGCCGGGGTGGCGGCCGGGTCGAGCTCCAGCCACGAATCGGCGCTCGACTCCATCACCTTGGCCACCGACAGGCCGGTGTCCTCGCTGGCGGCCGTGGTGATGCCCCCGGCCGTCACGAGCCCGGCGGTGTCGACGCCCTTCGACACCGGCGACTCGCTGGGGAAGTTCTTGACCACCAGCGAGGTGGGGTCGCCGACCTGGGAGCTGGGCGGGTCGAAGACCACGCCGGGGAGGACCCGCAGGCCCCAGCGGGTGGTGATGGCGTCGAGGTTCGGACCCCCCGGCTCGGCCAGCACGAGCATCTTCCCGTTGCGGGCCATGAAGTCGTTGATGAGATCGGTCTCCTGCGGCAGCAGGGCCGCCGTCGGGCCGGCCATGACCAGGATCGTGCACTCCGGCGGGATGGCCTTGGCCACGGTGAGGTCGAGCCCCCGGGTCTCGATCCCGTTGCGCTCGGCGGCCAGGCGGGCCAGCTGGAAGCCCTTCGGGTCTTCGCTGTCGAGGCGGCGCTCGCCGTTGCCCTCCAGGCCGCACAGCGTCTGGGGCTGGGGCCGGGCCAGGCGCTGCAGGGCGCTGGTGATCGTCTGCTCCAGGACGGGGGCCACCACCTCCTTGCGGTCGCCGATCTCGACGGCCACCTCGCCGTCGTCCTCGGCGCCGAGGCGCAGCGCCTCGCCCTGGGCTTTGGCGAAGTCGAGCACCCGGGTGTGGATGTTGGCGTTGACCCGGCGGAACTGGGCCAGCAGGACGGCGGCGTCGCGGGCCTGGGGCGTGTTCTCGGGGGCGAAGGCCGTCACCACCGCCTTCTGCTTCACGTTGCCCAGCACCGTCTTCGACTGCTTCGAGAGCGTGAAGCGGTGGCTGGCGGTGAAGTCGACCCGGGCCGTGGCCGGGACCGGCACCAGGTTGACGAGCAGGGCGGCGGCCAGCGTCGCCGCCGGGACCGCCGCCGCCCGCAGCTTGCCGCCCTTGGCGGCGGTGGCCCCCCGGCGCCGCACGATCTGCCAGGCGGCCGCCACCACCAGCGGCGCGGCCACGGCGGTGACGAAGTAGACGGCGTCCTCCACGCCGGGGGCGCCCCGGGCGAAGCTCTCCAGGTGGGGCTGGAAGGAGAGGCCGTGGAAGGCCGGGACGTTGTTGGCCAGCTGGGCCACGACGAGCACGGCGAAGGCGCCGAGGCCGGCGGCCACCGCCGTCGGCGTGAGGGCGCTGGCCATCGTGCCGATGGCGCAGAAGAACCCGACCAGGAGGAGCGCCCCGACGTAGGAGGCGATGAGCGGCGGCCAGTCCGGCGAGCCCCAGGCGGCCAGGAAGGCCGAGTAGACCAGCGTGGGGACCAGCAGCAGGACGAAGAAGGCCACCGCTGCCAGCCATTTGCCCACCACCAGCGCCACCGGGCTGATGGGGCGGGCCAGCAGGATGTCGAGGTGGCGGCTGCGCCACTCCTCGGCCACCAGCCGGCTGGTGACGATCGGAGCGGTGACGATCAGCACGAAGGCCAGGTTGGGGAACCAGAAGCGGAGGCTGGCCTCCCGGGAGCCGTCGGCCACGACGAAGAAGATCGTGCCGGTCAGCACCAGGAAGATCGTGGCCATGCCGTAGGCCCACGGCGCCACCAGGTAGGCCCGCAGCTCCCGGCGGGCGATCCGCAGCGTTCCCCGCAGGGCCGTCACGGGCCGACGCCGGCCACGGCGGACAGGAAGGCCGCTTCGAGGTCGTCGCGGGCCGGGGCCAGCAGGCGCAGCTTCCAGCCCCGGCCGCAGACGGCGGCGGCGATGGCCTCGGCCACCGCCGGCCCGCTGACGGTGCAGACCTCGCCCTCGACGGCCGACACCCCGGGGACGGCCAGCAGCGCCGCTCGCAGCTCGCCGGCCGGCGCCCCGGCCACCTCGACGCGCAGCCGGTTGGCGGTGGCCGCCGACCCGGCCGGCCGGTCGAGGACGATGCGGCCGCCGTCGATCACCACCACCCGGTCGCACACCGCCTGGGCCTCGGCCAGCAGGTGGGTGGAGAAGACGATCGACGCCTTCTTCTTCAGGTCGCCGAGCAGCGTGCGCAACCCGACCATCTGGCGGGGGTCGAGCCCTTCGGACGGCTCGTCGAGGAGCAGGACGGAGGGGCCGTGGACGATGGCGCCGGCCAGCGCCACCCGCTGCCGCTGGCCCTTCGACAGGCGGCCGATCACCCGGCCGGCCAGCTTCTCCGCCCCCACCCGGCCGAGCGCCTCGTCGGCCGCCGCCCGCCGCCGGGCCCGGGGCACGCCCGACAGGCCGGCCAGGTAGGCGACGTACTGCCGGGCGATGTCGTCGCCGTAGAGCGGCGGGTCCTCGGGCAGGTAGCCGATGCGGCTCCGGGCGGCGGCGTCGACGGCCGGGTCGCCGCCGTCGAGGTCGACGGTGCCGGCCGAGCCCGGCAGGAGCCCGGCCAGGCGCCGCAGCAGCGTGGTCTTCCCGGCGCCGTTGGGGCCGAGCAGGCCGAGGATCTCCCCGGCGCGGAGGTCGAGATCGACGCCGTCGACCGCGGTGCGCGGCCCGTAGCGCATCACGATCCCCCGGGCGGCCAACATGGTGCCGGGCATCTTAGGGATCGAGGGCGTCGTCGAGCGGTTCACGGAGCCACTGGCCGTGGCCGTCGAACCAGGCCTCGAAGCCGGCCTCGAGATCGCCGAGGCAGCCGAGCTCCGGCCGGTCGGCCACGACGTGGGCCAGGTGCACGATCGTGAGGTCCTCCATGTCGACGGCCGGGTCGTCGAGGAACTGCCACTCCCCTTCCTCGTCGTGCACGACGCCCAGCACGTCGGCGCCGTCGAAGGCCACCGCCTTCGTCGTGAGCACCAGGGCGTCGGGCGACACCGGGAAGGGCCAGCCGGCCGGGGCGGGGGCGGCCGTGACCCGGTCCCACAGCCAGGGCTGGGCGGCGGCGCAGTCCTCGGCGCAGCCCGGCTCCCAGGGCAGCACGCCACGGTCGTCGGCCCACACCAGCTGGAGGACGGGCACCGGCTGGCCCCGGTAGAAGGCCAGGGCGGCGCCGAAGAGGTGGCGGTGCCAGCTGGCCAGCGCAGGGCGGGGGAAGACCTCGGGGGAGCCGAGGACGTCGTCGGCCTGCCGGTCGGGGTGCAGCACCCGGCCCGCTTCGACCTGCCCGCCGACGGTGGCCAGCCACCGGGCCATCTCGCCCTCGTCCCGGCCGAAGACCGCCACCTCGGCGTGGGCGAAGCTGTGCCACAGCCCAACGGTGAAGGCATAGGGCGGGCGGGGCCCGGCGGCGGGCACGGAGACCGCGCTCCAACCGGCCCGGGCCACGCGTTCGCTCAACGCGTCGTCCGTCCCGTTCGAACCGCAGAGGCGGCAGTGGCATTCCCGCACCGCTCCAGTGTGGCGTTGCTTACGGTTCAGGGGTTGGCACTACCCTGTCGGCCCATGCCCGCCGCCGCCGCTTCCGACCCCGCCGAGCTCCTCCGGGCCCCGCTCCCGGAGCTCCTGGCGGAGGCCGCCCGGCGCCGCGACGCCGCCCACGGCGACCGGGTCACGTTCTCCCCCAAAGTGTTCATCCCGCTCACCATGCTCTGCCGGGACCGCTGCGGGTACTGCACGTTCGCCAAGCCGCCGGCCCGGCTGGAGTCGCCCTATCTGGAGCTCGACGAGGTGCTGGCCATCGCCCGGGCGGGCCGGGCGGCGGGCTGCTGGGAAGCTTTGTTCACCCTGGGCGAGGCCCCCGAGGAGCGCTACCCCGCCGCCGGCCGGTGGCTGGCCGCCCGGGGCTACACGTCGACCGTCGACTACCTGGTGGCGGCGGCCGGGGCCGTGCTGGCCGAGACCGGCCTGCTCCCCCACGCCAACGCCGGGGCCCTCTCCCGGGCCGATCTCGAGCGGCTGCGGGCCGTGTCGCCCTCCCAGGGGATGATGCTGGAGTCGCTGGCCGCCCGCCTCGGCGAGCCCGGCGGGCCCCACTTCCGGGCGCCGGACAAGACGCCGGAGCGGCGCCTGGCCACGCTGGAGGCGGCCGGCGAGGCCCGCATCCCCTTCACCACCGGCCTCCTCGTCGGCTTCGGCGAGACCCGGGAGGAGCGCATCGAGACGCTGCTGGCCATCGAGGCCGCCCACCGCCGCCACGGCCACGTCCAGGAGGTGATCGTCCAGAACTTCCTGCCCAAGCCGGCGACGGGCATGGCCCACGCGCCGGCCTGCCCGCAGGAGGAGATGCTCTGGACCACGGCCGTGGCCCGGCTGCTGCTCGACCCGGCCATCCACCTCCAGGCGCCCCCCAACCTGGCGCCGAACCTGGCCTCCGACCTCGCCGCCCTGATCGCCGCCGGCATCGACGACTGGGGCGGCGTGTCGCCCGTCACCCCGGACCACGTGAACCCCGAGCGGCCCTGGCCGGAACTCGACCGGCTCCGCCGGGCCACCGAGGCGGCCGGCAAGGTGCTGGCCCCCCGGCTCACCGTCTACCCGGAGTACGTCAGCCGGCCCGAGGAGTGGCTCCACGCCGACGTCCGCTTCGCCGTGCTGTGCGCCTCCGACGGCGAGGGCCTGGCCCGGGAGGGCGCCTGGTCGGCCGGCGGCCACGAGTCGCCCCCCGACCTCCTGTCGGGCGCCGCCCCGGCCCGGGCGGGCGGGCCGGTCGGCGAGGTGCTGGCCGGGGTCGAGCTGGGTCAGCAGGTCGGCGTCGAGGAGATCGTCACGCTGCTCGGCGCCCGGGGGCCGGAGCTGGCCGCCGTGGCCGAGCTGGCCGACCACCTCCGGCGCGAGACCGTGGGCGACGTCGTCACCTTCGTGCGGAACCGCAACATCAACTACACCAACGTCTGCACGTTCAAGTGCCGCTTCTGCGCCTTCTCCAAGGGGCCGCTGTCGCTCAACCTGCGGGGCGACCCCTACCTGCTCGACTTCGAGGAGATCCAGCGCCGGGTGGTCGAGGCCGTGGAGTGCGGCGCCACCGAGGTCTGCCTCCAGGGCGGCATCCACCCCAGCTTCGACGGCGACTACTACCTCGACGTCGCCCGGGCCGTGAAGGCCGTCGCCCCCCAGATCCACGTGCACGGCTTCACCGCCCTCGAGGTCTTCGAGGGCGCCCGGCGCCTCGGCATGGGCCTGCCCGAGTACCTGGCCCGGCTCAAGGCCGCCGGCCTGGCCACCCTGCCCGGCACCGCCGCCGAGATCCTCGACGACGAGGTCCGGGCGGTCATCTGCCCCGACAAGGTGACGACCGACGAGTGGCTCGAGGTGCACCGGGTGGCCCACTCGATCGGCCTGCGCTCCAACGTGACGATCATGTTCGGCCACGTCGAACGGCCGGTGCACGTGGCCCGCCATCTGGTGCGGGCCCGGTCGCTGCAGGCCGAGACGGGCGGCTTCACCGAGGTCGTCCCCCTCCCGTTCGTGCACATGGCCAGCCCGATCTTCCTGCAGCGCCGGGCCCGGCCCGGGCCGACGTTCCGGGAGGCGCTGCTCATCCACGCCGTCTCCCGCATCGCCATGCACGGCCTCATCGACAACATCCAGTGCTCCTGGGTGAAGCTGGGTCTCGAGGGGGCCCGCCAGGCGCTGCGGGCGGGCTGCAACGACCTCGGCGGCACGTTGATGAACGAGAACATCTCCCGGGCGGCCGGGGCCGAGCACGGCCAGGGCGTCGAGGAGGAGGACCTCGCCGCCGTCGTCGCCCCGCTCGGCCGGCCCCTGGAGCAGCGGACCACCCTCTACGGCCGGGTCCGCACGGTCGGCCGCCGCCTGCCGGCCCCGCCGGTCCCGGTGACGATCGGCTCCCGGCCCTCCTAGGGTCGGATTACGGGTTCTTTTACGGGTTTTGGCCCCGTACCGGGCGAGCGTATTGACGGCTGCGCGCGGCCTTCCCTACGTTGCCTCTCCGGCCGTGTTTCCAGGGGACAAGGGGGGTGGTGATCGGCATGGCTCGAGCGCAAGGCCCCATCGAGCAGACGATCCGGAAGCGGGTGGCCGATCACCCCGATTCCACCTGGCTCAAGTGGAAGGACGAGGAGGTCCCCTGGCGGGACGTCCTGTCCTACGCCCAGCGGGCGGCCAACGGCCTCCTCGAGCTCGGCGTGCGGCCCGGGGAGAAGGTGGCCCTGCTGCTGCCGAACCGGCCGGAGTTCCTCTGGGCCCACCTCGGCATCATCTTCATCGGGGCCCACTCGGTGCCGGTCAACACGTCGCAGCGGGGGGCGACGCTGGCCCACATCCTCTCCGACTCCGACTCGGCCTGCGCCATCGTCCACGACGACCTGCGCGACGCCCTGCTGTCGGTCAGGGACCGCTGCCCCGAGCTGCGCCGGGCCGTGGTGCTCGACGGCAAGCCCGGCGAGGGCATCGACTGGGACTTCGACCGGCTGATGGACGGGGCCGACGCCGAGCCCGACGTCGACCTCGACGAGCCGAGCGGCGGCGTCGGGATGATGTACACCTCGGGCACGACCGGCCCGCCCAAGGGCGTGGTGGCCACCAAGTACGACACCAGCCCGCTCGGGATCATCCTGGGCGCCACCGGCGTGAAGCCCGGCGAGACGCTCTACACGCCGCTGCCGCTGTTCCACGGCAACGCCCTGCTGATCTCCTTCATCGGCTCGATGCTGCTCGACGCCAAGTTCGCCCTGGCGGAGCGGTTCTCCGCCTCCCGGTTCTGGGACGAGTGCCGCAAGTTCGAGGCGGTGGAGTTCAACACCCTGGGCGGGATGATCTCCATCCTGCTCAAGCAGCCGGAGAGGCCCGACGACGCCGACAACCCCGTCCGCACGGTGCTGTCGGCCGCCGCCCCGCCCGATCGGTGGCGGGAGTTCGAGCAGCGCTTCGGCGTCGAGATCGTCGAGTTCTACGGCATGGTCGACTCCCCCGGGTTCCTGCTCAACGCCGACCGCGTCGTGGGCTCGATGGGCAAGCCGATCGCCAACATCGACTTCGCCCTGCTCGACGACGACGGCCACGAGGTCCCCCGGGGCGAGGTCGGCGAGATCTGCTTCCGCCACCCCCTCGGCCAGATGACGCACTACCACAAGCTCCCCGAGGCCACCGCCGAGGCCTACCGGGGCGGCTGGTTCCACTCCGGCGACCTCGGCCAGATCGACGCCGAAGGCTGGTGGTACTACAAGGGCCGCAAGAAGGAGTCGATGCGCCGCCTGGGCGAGAACATCTCCGCCTGGGAGATCGAGACGGTCATCAACCAGCATCCCGACGTGCTCGAGAGCGGCGCCCACGCCGTGAAGTCGGAGCTCGGCGAGGACGAGGTCAAGGTCGTCATCGTGGCCCAGCCCGGCGCCCGGCCCAAGCCGGAGTCGATCCTCGACTTCTGCAAGGGGAAGATGGCCCACTACGCCATCCCCCGCTACGTCCAGTTCGTCGACGCCCTGCCGAAGACCGAGACGCACCGCATCCAGTACGCCGCCCTCAAGGCCGCCGGGATCACCGACGACACGTGGGACCGCGAGGCGGCGGGCTACAAAGTGGAGAAGGTGTGACGGGAGGATCCCCCCATGCGTGACGTCTTCATCGCCGGGACGGGCATGACCGCCTTCGGCAAGTTCATGGATTCCAGTGTCCGCAAGCTGGCCGAGGAGGCCACCGCCGAAGCGCTGCGCGACGCCCAGGCGACCCCCGGCGACGTGGAGATCGCCTTCTTCTCCAACGCCACGGCCGGCATCCTCACCGGTCAGGAGATGATCCGGGGGCAGGTCGCCCTGCGCAACACCGGCGTCCTCGGCGTGCCGATCGTCAACGTGGAGAACGCCTGCGCCTCGGCGTCGAGCGCCTTCTGGCTGGCGCACATGGCCGTGGCCTCGGGCCAGGCCGACATCGCCCTGGCCATCGGGTCGGAGAAGCTGACCCATCCCGACAAGATGCGCAGCTTCGCCGCCATCGGCACGGCGGTCGACCTCGAGAACCTCGTCGCCGCCCGGGAGGCGCTGACCCGGACGCTGCTCGGGACGGGCGCGGCGGCGGCCGGGCCCGACGCCGGATCGCCGGCCCCGGTCGGGGCCGAGGTCATGCCCCAGAAGAAGGACGGCGGCGGCAAGTCGCCGTTCATGGACGTCTACGCCGGCATGACCCGGCACTACATGGAGCGCAGCGGGGCCACCCCCGAGGACTTCGCCCGGATCGCGGTCAAGAACCAGCGCAACGGCAAGCTCAACCCCAAGGCCCAGTACGGCGGCGACATCACCGTCGAGGAGGTCCTGGCCAGCCGGGCCATCTCCGGGCCGCTGACGCTGCTCATGTGCTCGCCCATCGGCGACGGCTCGGCCGCCGTCATCCTGTGCTCCGAGGAGGCCGGCCGCCGGCTCGGGGCCGAGATGGTCCGGGTCCGGGCCACGGCGCTGGTGTCGGGCCGGGACCGCACGCCCGACGAGCCCGGGGCGGTGGAACGGGCGGTGGCCAAGGCCTACGACATGGCCGGCGTCGGCCCCGAGGACCTCGACGTCCTCGAGGTCCACGACGCCGCCGCCCCCGCCGAGCTCATGATCTACGAGGAGCTCGGCCTGTGCGGGCCGGGCGAGGGGCCGAAGCTGCTGGCGTCAGGCGAGACGCAGCTGGGCGGGCGGGTGCCGGTCAACCCCAGCGGCGGCCTGCTGGCCAAGGGCCACCCCATCGGCGCCACCGGCTGCGCCCAGCTGGTGGAGCTGGCCGACCAGCTGCGGGGCCGGTGCGGTGCCCGCCAGGTGGACGGCGCCCGGGTGGCGCTGGCCGAGAACGGCGGCGGGTTCCTCGGCACCGATCCCGCCGCCATCGTCATCACTGTCTTGTCCAAGTAGTCGCGTCGTCGAAGTAGTCGGACTGAAGGAGAAACCATGGGTGAACTGTTGAGGGTGATGGGCAACCGGCGCAGCATCCGCTACTTCGAGCCGGACAAGCCGGTCGAGAGGGAAAAGATCCAGATCATGCTGGAGGCGATGAACCGGTCGTCGCGGGCGGTCAACGCCGACTTCGTGAAGACGGTCGTCGTCTTCCGCGACGAGCTCGATCCCGACGTGCTGGAGCAGCTGAAGACCCCGACGACCACGGCCGAGGTCGACATGGCCCCCGTCCACATGTTCTGCTACCTGGACCTGACCTACACCGACGGGGCCCAGGGCCGCCTGAAGGAGCTCGTCCAGCTCGGCGCCCTCAACCCCAGCCACGGCTGGTCGGAGGCCTACGTCGACGAGGTCGTGTGGGCCACGGTCCTCAAGCCGATCTCCGCCGACCCCGGCATCCTCTCCTACATCGGCGCCATCGACGCCGGCGTGGCCATCAACCAGGGCATGCTGGCCGCCGTCGACCAGGGCCTCGGCGTCTGCCTCCACGCCTTCAACACCGAAGTGGCCAAGAAGGCGCTCGACATCCCCGACCACTGGCTGCCGCTGCACCTCCTGCTGGTCGGCTACCCGGCCGAGGACCCGCTCACCGGCGGCCAGCGTCCCCGGCGCCCGCTGTCGACGCAGTGCTTCGTCGGCAACGCCCACACGCCGTGGGAGGAGATCCCCGAGGTCACCGAGCGGCTGAAGCAGGAAGGGCTGATCCAGGACCCGGTCGACGCCGAGAAGCGGCGGGCGGAGGTGCGGGCGCTGGCCCAGCGCTTCGGTCTTCCGGAGTGATGGCCGCAGCCGACATCCGGAACGAGCCCGCCGTCGTCCGCTGGTTCGAGAGCGCGCATCTCGACGAGTTGACGCCGGAAGAGCAGACCCACCGCCTGGCGCTGGTGGCCGACTTCTGCGACCACTTCGGCCGCCCGCCCGGCGAGGTCGCCGCTCATGCCCTGCGGACCACCAAGGACGGCGACACGGCCATCTCGGCCAAGAAGCGGATCGCCCTCAACGACTCCATCGACGAGTTCGTGGAGAAGTCCGGCTACACCGGCAAAGAGGCGGTCATCAACGGCAACATCATCCGCAGTTTCCTGGTCCACAACGGGATCTTCATCCAGGGCCGGGCCTGGCGGGGCTGACCCGCCGGAACAGATCACCACGGAAGGCGAAGGCCCGGGTGTCAGGGGGGCGCCCGGGCCTCGCCGCGCCGATCCCCCGGGGCCCACCCGCCGGGCCGGCCCCGCCATTCCGGCGTTCATCCGCCGCCATATCCGGGCTGCTGCACGCCGGTTCGCCCGACCCGGCCGGGCCGTCCATTCCGGCGTTCTTCCGCCGCCATATCCGGGCTGCTGCACGCCGGTTCGCCCCGCCCGGCCGGCCCGACCTCCCGGCGTTGCCCCGGCCGGCTCCGCCATTCCGGCGTTCATCCGCCGCTATATCCGGGCTGCTGCACGCCGGTTCGCCCCGGGCGGCCGGGCCGGCCGTTCCGGCGTTCTTCCGCCGGCATATCCGGGCTCATGCACGCCGGTTGGCGGCGGCGGCTCGGCGGTGCCGCTGCCGGGGCGGGTTCGATCGGGCGGCCCGGGGGGTACCGATCGGGCATGGCTGACACGACGAACTCCGCCCAGAACGTGCCCGAGCCCAACCGGATCATCCCGGAGGGCGAGCCCGGCCAGGCGGCCGCTCCCGGCGGCGAGCCCGTGGCCCCTCCCGGCGAGCAGAGCGGCGAGACGGTCGCCCCTCCGGGCACGAAGGAGGGCGGCAACCCCGACGGCCCGCCGGCCTACCACGAGCAGCCGAAGAAGTAACCGGCGGCCCGGCCCGTCAGGCCGGGGGTTGCCAGGGCTGGAGCCACGGCGTGGCGGGCCAGTTCTCCGCCGCGGCCAGGAGGGGGAAGGCCCGGGCGCCGTCGACGGCTTCGCGGATGATGTCGGCGTGGCCGGCGTGGCGGGCGGTCTCCTCGATCAGGTGGAGGAGCACCCAGCGGACCGACCAGGCCTCGATGTCCCGGGGGAACCAGGGGGCGTCGCGGGGGACGGGCACCGGCCGGCCGAGGTCGGCGATGCCGGCCATGACCTCGTCGGTCTCCCGGGCGGCCTGGCGGTGCAGGCCGACGATGCCGGCCACCGTCTCGTCGGGGCCGACCACGAAGCCGGCCTGGTACTCCTCGGCGGCGCCCTCCCGCTGGCGCTGGAGGACGGTGTCCATCCAGGCCCGCTCGACGGCGGCGCAGTGCTTGATGAGCCCGCCGACGCAGAGGGCGCTGGGTGTCGGCGTCGCCCGGAGCTGCTCGTCGGTCAGGCCGTAGGCGGCCACCCGCAGGACGTGGCGTTGCTGCTCCAGGAAGGCCAGCAGGCCCTGGCGCTCGTCGGCGACGGGGGGCACGGAGCCCGGCATTCAGACCTCCCGGGAGAAGTGGAACGACGAGATGCGGAAGCCCTCGTTGAGGTAGAGGCGGTGGGCGTCGTGGCGGAAGGGGGCCGAGTCGAGGTGGACCTGGAGGCAGCCGAGCCGCCGGGCCTCGGCCACCACCCACTCCAGCAGCCGGTGGGCGTGGCCCCGGCCGCGGTGTGACTCCAGCGTCACGAGGTCGTCGATGTAGAGCAGGTCGCCCCAGGCGAGGTTGTGGAGGCGCCGGAAACCGGCGGCGGCCACCGCCCCGCCGTCGTGGCCGTCGGCGAACAAGCCGACGAGCCGGTAGCCCTCGGGCCGCTGGTGACGGTTGACCCGGGCGACGAACTCGTCCCCCGACGCCAGGTGGGGACGGAGGGCCTTCATCGGCCCCCAGGCCAGGTGCGTCTCCTCGGCCCCCAGCTCGCGCTCCCCCGTCACCCGGGCTTCCGCAGCTTGTCCATGGCCCGGCGGTCCTTCTTGGTCGGGCGGCCGGCACCGGGGTCGCGGGCGAAGTCGAGGTACCACTCCTTGGGCGGGGGCGGCGGGCTGTGGTCGACGAGAGCCTCGGCGGCCAGCGGGGCGCTGACCCGTTTCTCGATGATCCGGACCACCTCCAGGATCCGCGGCCGGTCGTTCACCCGGGCCTCGACGCGATCGCCGACCCGCACGGCGTGGGCCGCCTTGGCGGGGGCGCCGTTGACCCGTACGTGACCGGCGGCGCAGGCCTCGGTGGCCAGCGAGCGGGTCTTGAACATCCGCACGGCCCACAGCCACTTGTCGACCCTGGTCGTCTCGGGTGCGTCCATCCCCTCCATCCTGGCAGGCCAGAATCGGGCCGTGTTCCGCGACGTCATCGTGGCCGTGGTGCTGCTCGCCGTGTGGGTCCACTGGCGGGCGGCCTACACCGCCGAGGTCCGGGCCGCCCTCGACGACCTCGGCACCGGCCAGGAGCGCCTCGACGAGCTGATCCAGGACCTGCGGGACAAGCGCCTGGCCTTCCGCTGCAGGGCCGTCCTGCGCGACTACCGGGCCGGCGACACCGAGCTGTGCCGGGAACACATGGCCGACGTCGTCGAGCGCCTCGACCACCTCGAGCGCTTCGCCCCGCTGCGCCGCCTCAACCGGTAGCGGCCCCGCCGGCGGCGAGGACGGCTTCGGCCAGGGCCACCCGGGCCGGGCCGGTGGCCAGCGTGTCGGCCAGGACGACGGGGACCCCGAGGGCCTCGATGGCGGCGGCCTCGGCGGCGTCGCGGTGGTCGAGCACGAAGGCGTCGGCGAGACCGGCGTAGAGGCCGGCCACGGCGGTGGCCGAGTGGTCGAGGCCGGCGGCGGCCAGGAAGGCGGCCCGGACCCGGGCCCGGGACTGCTCGGGCGGCGTGGCCGGCGCCCGCCCCGACACCACGGGCGAGACGGCCACGACGCGGGCGGCGGCCAGGGCGGGCCGCACGCCGGGCAGCCCGAGGATCGGCGCCAGGCTGGCCACCGGGCTGGAGGGGGCCAGGATGACGACATCGGCCCCCGCCAGGGCCCCCAGCACGGCCGGGGCGGGCGAGGCGGCGGCCAGCCCGTCGTGCTCCACCGCCCGCACCGCCGGCCCGGCCCGGCGGGCCACGAGGTAGTCCTGGAAGGCCAGCCGGCCCTCGTCGGTCACCACCACTGTGCGGACGGGGTCGTCGCTCATCGGCACGACGGCGGCGGCCAGGCCCAGGCCCCGGGCCAGTTCGGCGGTCGCCTCCGACAGCGTCGCGCCGGCCCGCAGCCGCTGCGTCCGGTACAACGACGTGGCCAGGTCGACGTCGCCGACGGCGAACCAGCCCCAGCCGTAACGGCGCAGGGCTTCGGCGTTGCGGAACGTGTCGCCGACGACGCCGAAGCCCCGGGCCTCATCGAACATCCCGGCCAGCGCATAGCTGACGGTGTCGACGTCGGGGCTGACGTGGACGCCGGCGTACTCCAGGTCGTCGGCCGTGTTGGCGATGCAGGTCAGCTCGACATCGGGGACGCGCCGCAGCCCGTCGAGGAACCGGGCCGCGCCGAACCCGCCGCAGAGGACGGCGACGCGCCGCACCCGTTACCGCACCACCGGATCAGGAGTAGAAGGTCTCAGCGATCCCGCCGATGTAGAACATGATCTTCTCCGGCGGGAGGCCGCCGATCGGGGGCACGAGGCAGAACGAGTCGGCCACGTCCCACACCTCTTCGACCCGCTTGCGGCATTCGTCGGCCGTACCGAGCACCACGAACGTCTCGGCCATCTCGTCGGTGATGGCGCCGACCCAGCCGGGGACGTCGCCCCGCTCGAAGGCGTCGCAGCAGGCCAGCGCCTCCTGCCCGAAGCCCATCTTGTCGAACATCGGCTGGTACTGGCGCATCCCGGCATAGAAGGCGACCGTGGCCCGGGCGTCGTTGACGGCCTCGGCCCGGTCGTTGTTGACGGCGACCCACAGCCAGCAGCTCCAGTGCACGTCCTTGCGGTCGCGCCCCGCCTTCTTGAGCCCTTCGTCGAGGGCCGAGCGGCCGTAGGTGGCGGCCCAGTGCGGGCCGTGGATCGGGTGGTCGATGAAGCCGTCGGCCACCTCCCCGGCCAGGCGGGTCAGCTGCGTCTGGTTGGCGGCGATCCAGATGGGGATCCGCTCCCGGACGGGCGGGACGAAGGCGCCGGCGAAGGTGCGCCAGTCGTGCTGGTGGAACTTCCCTTCGAAGGTCTGCAGCCCGCCGGGGATGTGGCTCTTGGCGAAGACCTCCCGGATGACCTGGATCGACTCCTTCAGCCGGCCGACCGGCTTCTCGTAGCGGGGCATGCCGTGGAAGCCCTCGACCCAGTTGCGGATGGACGTCCCGAGGCCGAGGACGACGCGGCCGCCGGACAGCCGGTCGAGATCCATGGCGGTCATGGCGATCTCGAACGGGTTGCTGGCGAAGGCGATCTTGATGCCGCTGGCGATCTGGACCCGGGAGGTGACGGCGGCGCAGAAACCCATGCCCATGAAGGGGTCGCTGTAGATCTCGGGGACGAAGATCCCGGCCATGCCGAGCCCTTCCACCTGTTGCGCCTGGGCGGTCAGCATCTCGCCGGGCACGAAGGGCGTGAGGAACGCCCACTGGCGGCTGATGTCGTTCTGCATGTCGTCCTCCCCCGGAAGCGGTCGAGCGGCGGGCTACGGTCGCATCTTCCTCAGCGGCCAGTCAAGGACGGACGCGTAACTCTTACGGCTCCCGTTACGGGTTCAGGGCCGGGCGGCCAGGCCGACGATCGGCTGGGCCAGCTTGACCGCCCCGGCGGAGCCGAAGAACGTGGCGTCGCCGAAGGCGAAGATGCCGCCGTCCGACGCCACCAGCCAGTACCCGGCCCCCGTCGGCGTCGCCGCCAGCCCCACCATCGGCCGGTTGAGCCGCAGGCCGCCCGTCGAGCCCCGGAAGGCGGCGTCGCCGAAGGCGAAGATGCCCCCGTCGGACCCGGCCAGCCAGTAGCCGCCCCCGGAGGGCGTGGCGGCCATCCCCACGACGGGCTGGGCCAGCCGCAGGGCCCCGGTCGAGCCGAAGAACCCGGCGTCGCCGAAGGCGAAGACCCCGCCGTCGCGGGCCACGAGCCAGTAGCCCTTCCCGGTCGGCGTGGCGGCCATGCCGACGATGGGCTGGGCCAGCCGCAGGGCGCCGGTCGAGCCGAAGAACCCGGCGTCGCCGAAGGCGAACACTCCCCCGTCCGACGCCACCAGCCAGTAGCCGGCCCCGCTGGGGGTCGGCGCCAGGCCGACGATCGGCCGGGAGAGGCGCATGGCCCCCGTCGAGCCGAAGAAGCGGGCCCCGCCGAAGGCGAACACGCCGCCGTCCGACGCCGCCAGCCAGTAGCCGAGCCCGCTGGGGGCGGCGGCCAGGCCGACGATCGGCCGGGCCAGCCGGGTGGCGCCGGTCGAGCCGGCGAAGTCGGCCGACCCGTAGGCGAAGATGCCGCCGTCAGAGCCCACCAGCCAGTAGCCGAGGACGGGCGTCCGGTCGTGGACGAAGACGTCGGGGGCGGAGTTGGTGTCGCCCGCCACCAGGTTCCCGGCCGCCGACACGAAGCTGACGTAGCGGCCGTCGGCCGAGATCCCCGGCTCGGTGCTGGGGCGGTCGCCCTCGGCCGCCCGGGGGCCGAGGCTGACCCGGCTGGTGGTGCCCAGCCGGCGGTCGCGGACGAAGACGTCGGTGCGGCGGTTGGTGTCGGTCGGCACCAGGTTGGTGGCGTCGGAGGCGAAGGCCACGAACCGGCCGTCGGCCGAGACCGCCGGGGCGGCGCTGTCGTGGTCGCCCTCGACGCCACCGGGCCCGAGGCTGACCCGTTCGACCGTCCGGGCGGCCCGGTCGAAGACGAAGGCGTCGGTGACGCCGTTGGTGTCGCCGGGGACGAGGTTGGCGGCGGCACTGGCGAAGGCCACCGTCCGGCCGTCGGCCGACAGGCGGGGCGCCCCGCTCGGCCCGTCGCCGGGCGGCCCGTCTCCGCCGTTGCCGCGGACCTCGGTGGTGGTGCCGGTCTCGAGGTCCCGCACGAAGACGTCGGCCACCGTGTCGCCGTTGGTGTCGCCGGCCACGAGGTCGGGGGCGTCGGACAGGAAGGCCAGCACGCGGCCGTCGCCGCTGAGCGAGGGCTTCGACGACACCCCGCCGGCCTGGGCCCCGCCCGGCCCGACGCTGACCCGGGTGGTGGTCCCGGCGACCCGGTCGTGGACGAAGACGTCGGTGGCGCGGTTGGTGTCGCCGGGGACGAGGTCGGCGGCGTCGGAGGCGAAGGCGACGTAGCGGCCGTCGCCCGACACGGCCGGGTCGTAGCTGTCGCCGCCGGCCTGGGCGCCGCCGGGGCCGACGCTGACCCGGGTGGTGGTGCCGGCCGCCCGGTCGTAGACGAAGACGTCCTCGGCGTTGTTGGTGTCGCCGGCCACGAGGTTCGACGCCTCGGAGGCGAAGGCCACGATCTGGCCGTCGGCCGACAGCGCCGGGGCCGAATCGGTGGCACTGGGCCCGTTGGCCTCGGCGCCGCCGGCCCCCACGCTCACCCGGACGGTCTGGTTCTTCGTCCGGTCGGACACGAACACGTCGGTCACGCCGTTGGTGTCACCGGCCACGAGGTCGGGGGCGGCCGAGGCGTAGGCCACCGTGCGCCCGTCGCCGGAGAGGGCGGGAAACCCGGTGGCCGCCGGGCCGAGGGCGGCGCCGTTGGTGGGGGCGCTCAGCCGGGTCGTCACCCCGGGCGCCGATCCCCGGTCGCGCTGGTAGACCTCGGCACCGGCCCCCGGCCGGCCGGTGGTCGGGTCGAGCGCTCCGACGGTGAAGGCCACCGTCCGCCCGTCGCCCGACACGGCCGACTCCACGCTGCCCCGGGTGAACTCGGCGCCGCCGGCGTCGAGGCTGACGCGCTCGTTGACCGCCGGCGACTGCCGGATCGGCCGGAAGTAGACGTCGCTCACGGCGTTGTGGTCGTCGGGGGCGCCCGGGCCCTTGCAGGCCCCGGAGAGGAGATCGGTGGCGTCGGAGACGAAGCTCACGCCGGCGGCGGCGTTGCCCGCCCCGGCATCGCTGGACAGCCGGGGGGCGTAGCTGCGGTCGTTGCCGGCGTGGGTCCCGCACCGGCTGAGCAGGTCCGTCTTCGGATGGGCCGGATCGGTGCGGTCGCGGAGGAAGACGTCGGTGGTGTCGTTGTCGTCCGACACCGACGGCACCAGGTTGGTGGCCTCGGAGGCGAAGGCCACCACGTTGCCGTCGGCCGAGATCGACGGGCTGAAGCTGTCGCCGTTGCCGGCCACCGTGGTGCTCTGGTCCTTCATCGAGACCCGCTGGACCGTGTTGGCGTCGAGGTCGGCCAGGAAGACGTCGGTCTTGCCGTTGGTGTCGCCGGCCACGAGGTCGGAGGCGTCGGACGAGAACACCATCAGGGTGGCGGTGCCGGTGAGGCCGGGTTCGTCGCTGGCACCGTTGCCCGGGCCGGTACCGCCCGCCGCCGCGCTGACCAGCCGGGTGGACGGGCTCGGGCCCAGCCGGCGGACGAAGACGTCGGTCTTGCCGTTGGTGTCGCCGGCCACGAGGTTGGTGGCCGCCGACGTGAAGGCGATGACCGTGCCGGTGTCGTCGATCGACGGGGACCGGCTGTCGCCGTTGGCCGGTCCGCCGTCGGCGGCCACGCTGACGCGGGTGACCGTGGTCGACGAGCGGTCGTAGACGAACACGTCGAGGGCGTCGTTGGTGTCGCCGGGGACGAGATTGTCGGCCGCCGAGGTGAAGGCCACGTACCGCCCGTCCGACGACAGCACCGGCCCGAAGCTCGGCCCGTCGGCCTCGGCGAAGTTCGGCCCGAGGCTGACCCGGCTGATCCGGCCGCCCTGGCTGACGAAGACGTCGCTGACGCCGTTGTGGTCGCCGGCCACGAGGTTGGTGGCGTCGGAGGTGAAGGCCACCACCGAGCCGTTGTCGGACACCGCCGGCTGGCCGGCCGCGGCCGGGCCCTGGGCCTCGGCCTGGGCCCCGCCGGTCTTCAGGCTGACCCGGGTGGTGAGGCCGGGCGAGTCGGGCACCGCCCCGGCCCGCCGGGCGGGGCCGGTGACCACGGCCCCGATCGACGACAGCACCACCAGCCCCGCGACGGGGAACACGCAGCGGCGCAACCGGTGGGACATCCGACCTCCCTCAGTGAGCGTCGGATTCACCCTACCCAGCGCTGCCGGGCGGTCGGGGCGATGCTGCCGGCGGTGGCGCCGGTGTTACAGCAGGCCGCGGCGGCGTTGCGCCACCATGGCCAGCTCGGCCCGCAGGGAGGCCAGCGAGCGCTCGATCTCGAGGACCTCGACGAGGAGGCCTTCCTGTTCCGCCGCCTGGGCGCGCTGGAGCAGCGCCACCAGGGTCGCTCCGAGCTGTGACATGTACTCGTCGTTCAGGTGTTCCACGGAAACGCTGTCCCCTTCCTGGTCGCGCGCTCAGCGGCGGTCGCGAGGTGGCTCCACCCGGCCGCCGAGGGCGGCCCACACCTCCGACACGGTCTCGTAGATCCGGTCGGGCGCCGACCGGAGCTGCTCGACCACGGCGTCGGGGGCGTGACGCCCGGCGGCGTGGTCGGCCAGCTCGTCGGGGTGGGCGGGGAACTTGCGGTGCTCGAGGTAGCGGGCCAGCTCGGCCCGCCCGTTGATGTCGTCGAGCGACAGGCCGACGCCGGGGATCTCACCGCCGCCGGTCAGGCGGGCGTCGGGCGTGGGTTCGCCCTCGGCCGGCCCTTCCTGCTCCCGGAATTCCTCGCTGCGGGCCTCGGCGGGCCCGCCCCGTGACAAGGAGGCGGTGTCGTGCTTGAGCGCCTCGTCGACCATCGGCGAGTGCTTGTCGCTGCCCCGCTCCATGCCCTCCTCCTCAGATGAACCGGATGCCTGCGGAGCTACCCGGAACGCAGGAGCGGCAACCCTCGGCCGCCCCTACAGGGCGCTCAGGTTCCCGGTCGGGACGAGCTCCAGCCAGGTCCGGCCCGGGGTGAGCCGGATCGGCTCGCCGGAGGGCAGCGTGTAGGCGGTGGTGTGCTCCTGGTCCGGCCGGCTCCAGTGGCCCTTGATCAGCCGGCCGGCGGTGAGGACCCAGGCGTCGCCTTCGCCGATGAGATCGGCCTCGGGCACGACGGCCCCCGACCGGTCCCGCAGCCCGGTGTCGTGGTACCCCACCACCTGGAAGACGACGTTGTCGGGGGCCACCTGCGTCCCGGCGGCGTCGAGGTGGGGGGCGCCGTCGGTGGTCCGCTTGAAGGCCTTGGCCGCCTCGTCCCAGGCGTAGACCACGGTGGTGGTGATGTTGAGCTTCCACACCGCCTGGACCCGGGGCGCCGGCTCCGACACCGCCGCCGGCGGCGCCTCGCCGGCCGGCCGGTAGGCGAAGAGCGGGGGCGGCGGGTCGGTGGCGCCGGGGGCCGCGGCGAACAGCGCCTTCGTCTCGGAGAACAGGTTGTAGGGCGCCGGCCGCCCCGGCTCCCGGTGGTAGGCGGTCGGATACCGGTCGACGCCGACGTCGAACAGCGGCGCCTGGCGGACGAGCCCCAGGAACTTCTCGTTGGCCCCCGAGTAGGCGAACAGCGGCTTGCCGAGCCGGCCGGCTAGCAGGATGTCGGTCGACCGGGCCGAGCGCACCGGCCCGACCGACGGGGAGTCCTTGGACTGGAAGATCGTGAAGAAGCGGGTCACGCCGCCCTCGACGCCCTCCTCGACCACGATGTCGGCGTCGTTGATGCCGGCCTGGGGCCGGGCCTTGGGGGCGTTGTCGATCTTCACCACCAGCGCCGCCCGGCCGGGCACCGCCGGGCCGGCCACACCGGTGAGGGGGGCGGCCCCGGCGGCCAGCGGCGGAGCGGTGCTCGACGGCGGGGGCGGCGCCGTCGTCGACGAGGCGGCCTCCTGGTTCTTCTTGCCTCCCCCGCTGCAGGCGGCGCCGGCGAGGCACAGCACGAGGGCGGTCACGGCGACGGTCCTGGACCTGGTCGTGGTCACGCCCGGCGAGGCTACCGGGCGGGACGGGCACCCCTGATACCTTGGTCGCCGACGTGGAGACGCCAACCTGATGGGAGACGTCGTCGTGGTGCGGGCCGGCGGCCACGTCTACGGCATTCCGCTGGAGACGGTGGTGGAGGTCACCCGGATGGTGGCGCTGGCCGCCGCCCCGGCCGGCCAGACCTGGGCGGCCGGCCTCCTCGACCTGCGGGGCGCGCCCGTCCCCGTCGTCGACGTCGCCCCCCGGCTGGGCCTGACACCGCAGGCCCCGGTGCTCGACCGCCGCATCGTCGTCGCCCGCCACCCGGCCGACCCGGCCGCCTCCCTCGGGCTCGTCGTCGACGAGGTGAGCGGGGTCGCCCCGGCGGGTACGCCGCTGCTCGACCTGACCGCCCTCGTCGGCGGGGCGTCCGGTGCCGGCTGAGGCCGGCGTCGGGGCCGACCGGCAGCTCTTCGCCGATCTGGCCGCCGACCTCATCGGCGCCGAGATCGGCCGCGGCCGGTCGGCCGACCTCGACCGGGCGGTGGCCGCCGCCGCCGGCGCGGCGGGGGACGGGGCGGCCGGGGACGGCGCCGGCCGCAGCCCGGTCGATCCGTCACAGCTGGCCGCCCGGCTGCGCCGTGCCCCGGCCGGCGACCCCGCCCGGCGGGCCTTCGTCGAGGCCTTGACGATCTCCGAGACCCAGCTCTTCCGGATCCAGCCGCAGTTCGACGCCCTGGCCGACCGGGTGCTGCCCGGCCTGCTGGCAGCCCGGGCGGCGCCCGGCGCCCGCCTGCGGCTGTGGAGCGCCGGCTGCTCCACCGGGGAGGAGGCGTGGTCGCTGGCCATCGTCCTCGAACGCCTGCTCCCGGCGGGCCGGGACGCCACCGTCGTGGCCACCGACGTCGACGAGACGGCGCTGGAGCGGGCCGAACGGGGCGTCTACGGCCCGCACTCGTTCCGGGGCGTACCCGAGTGGGTCCGGGCCCGCTGGTTCACCCCCGCCGGCCCCGACCGCTGGGAGGTCGACCAGCGCCTCCGGCGCCGCGTCCACTTCGCCCTGCTCAACCTGGTGGCGGGCGGATACCCCTCTCCGGCCAACGGCACGGCCGCCGTCGACGTCCTGCTGTGCCGCAACGTCCTGATGTACCTGACCGCCGAGGCCCGGCAGCGGGTCGCCGGGCGGCTGGCCCGCTGCCTGGCTCCCGGCGGCTGGCTGGCCGTCGCCCCGGCCGAGGTGGCGGCGGCCGACTTCCCCGGCCTCGCCGTCCGCCACTTCCCGCTGGCCATCCTCCACCAGCGGCCCGACCCCGCCGGGCCCGCCGCGCCGTGACCACCGACGCCGATCCCTCCGCCGACCCGGCCGCCGTCGAGCGGGTGCTGGCCGAACGGGCCCGGCGGCTGGCCCGCCCGCTGCCCGCCCCCGACCTCCCGGCCGGCGACGAGGTCGTGGTCCTGGAAGCGGGCGGCCAGCGCTACGCCGTCGAGGCGGCGGCGGTGGAGCGGGTCCACCCGCTGAACGGCGTCACGCCGCTGCCGGGGTTGCGGTCGCCGTGGCTGGGCGTGGTGTCGGTGCGGGGCGAGCTGCTCCCGGCCCTCGACCTGCCGGCCTACCTCGGCCGCCCCCCGGCGGCTCCCCGGCCGGTGGTGAGCGGCGCCGTGGTCGGTGGCGCCGGGTGGCGCCTCGTGCTGCTGTCGGAGGCGGCGCCGGCCCTCGTCCGGCGGCCGGCGGCCGGCGCCGAGGCCGTCGACGTGGCCGGGATCCTCGCCGACCCGGCGCTGGTGGTGAACGATGAGCCCCGCGGAAGGAGCGGGTGATGCAGACGATCCGTTCGAAGATGATCCTGGCGCTGGTCGTGCCGATCGCCGTCCTGGTCCCGGTGGCGGCGCTCACGGCGGCGGCCACCACGTCGACCCATCGCGCCTCCCGGGCGGTGCAGCGCTCGGCCGACATCCTCGACTCGTCCCAGCGGCTCCTGCTGGCGGCGGTCGACAGCGAGACCGGCGTCCGGGGGTACATCATCACGGCCGACACGAACTTCCTCGGCCCCTACGACAAGGGGACGGCGAACTTCGACGCCGAGGTGGCGACGCTGCGCCGGACGCTGGCCGACGCGCCGGCGCAGCTGGCCCGCCTCGAGAAGGTCGTGTCGATCGAGATGCAGTGGCGGGCCCAGGTCGCCGAACCGGAGATCGCCGCCATCAGGGCCAGCAACGGCGACGTGGCCGCGGCCAAGGTCCACACCGGGCAGGGCAAGGCGCTGAAGGACCAGGTGCGGGCGGCCGACGCCGAACTCGTGGCCGCCGAACGGGCGGTTTTCGACCACCACATCGCCGCCAGCGAGCGGGCCGCCACCCGCGCCCGCTTCGCCGCCCTGGCCGGGCCGGCGCTCGTCGGCACCATCCTCCTCGTGCTGGTCCTCGTCCTCTCCCGCAACATCACCGGCCGGCTGGCCACGGTCGCGGCCGGTGCCGACGCCCTGGCCGCCGGCGACCTCACCCGCCGGGTCCGCGACACCGGCCACGACGAGATCGCCCGCCTGGGCGAAGCCTTCAACGCCATGGCGGCCCGCCTGGAGGAGACGACGGCGGCCGACAGCCGCCGGCGGGAGGCCCTCCAGCAGGCGATCGAACGGTGCAGCCTGTTCTCGGCCCGGGTGGCCGGCGGTGACCTCACCGCCCGGATCGGCGCCGACGGCGACGGCGACGTCAACCGCCTCTACGAGAACCTCAACAGCATGGTGGCCGACCTCGCCACCATCTCCGGCGCCGTTCGCCGCCGGGCGACCGAGATCGGCCAGGCGTCGAGCGGCGTGCTGGCGGCCGTGAGCCAGCACGCCTCCACCGCCAACCAGCAGTCGGCGGCCATCGCCGAGATCGCCACGACGGTCAGCGAGGTGCGGATGACCGCCGAGCAGACCGCCGCCCGGGCCGCCGAGGTGGCCACGCTGGCCCAGAGCTCCGTCCAGGCCGGCGACAACGGCCTCACCACCGTGCGGGCCGTGGTCGACGGGATGACCGAGATCCGGGCCACGCTCGACCGGCTGGCCACGACCATCGGCGACCTGTCGGAGCAGGCGGGCCAGATCAACGAGATCATCGCCACGGTGGCCGACCTGGCCGACCAGTCGAACCTGCTGGCCCTCAACGCCAGCATCGAGGCCGCCCGGGCCGGGGAGCAGGGCCGGGGGTTCGCCGTCGTCGCCGCCGAGGTCCGCAGCCTGGCCGACCAGTCGAAGGAGGCCACGGCCGCCGTCCGCACGATCCTGGGCGAGATCCAGCGGGCGACCAACGCCGTGGTGGTGGCCACCGAGGCCGGGGCCCGCACCGCCGACGAGCGGTCGGGCCAGGCCGAGGCGGCCGGCGGGGTGATCGCCGAGCTGACCGGCGTCATCCACCAGGCGGCCCAGGCGGCGCAGGTGATCGCCGTGTCGGCCCACGAGCAGCGGGTCGGGATGGACCAGGTCGCCCTGGCCATGAACGAGATCCGCGACTCCTCGACCGCCTACGCCGAGGGCAGCGGCGCCCTGCAGCAGTCGGCCGCCGAGCTCGACGCCGTGGCCGGCGCCCTGCGGGACCTCGCCGCCCGCTACCGGGTCGAACCGGACGGGGCGGGCGCCACGCCGTGACGCCACCGGAGAGCAGCTGGGAGCGCGAGCTCCAGGAGCGGCTGCGGGAGATCTTCGGCGCCGAGGCGGCCGAACGGCTCGAGGCCCTCGACGCCGCGCTCCTGGCCCTGGAAGGCGCCAACGGGCCCGACGCCGCCGGGCCGCTGACCGAGGCCTTCCGCCAGGCCCACACGCTCAAGGGCGGCGCCCGGGCGGCCGGCCTGCCCGAGGTCGCCCGCCTGGCCCACGCCCTGGAGGGCGTCTTCGACGGCCTGCGGCGGGCCGGCGGGCCGGCCGGGCCCGGCGCCTGGGGCCCGGTGTACGCCGCCGTCGACACCCTCCGGGATCTCCTGGGCGGACGGGCCGTCGACGTCGACGGCGCCGTCGCCGCCCTCGACGATGTGGCCGCCGGCCTGGCCACCGGCGCGCCGCCGGCGCCCGGGACGGAGCGCCCCGCTCCGGCGCCTCCGCCTCCGGCTGCTCCGGACGGTCCGGCGCCGGTGGCGGGGGACGCCGTCCGGGTGCCGAGGGCCCGGCTGGAGCGGCTCATGGCCGACGTCCGGGAGCTGCACGCCGGCCTGGCCGGGCTCCGCCTCCGGGCGGCCGAGGCCCGACGTCTCGACCGGAACACCGCCCGGCTGGGCCGGACCCTGCGCCGCTACCGGCTCCGCCGGACGGCCGGGCCGGCTCGCCCGTCCGCCGCCGCCGGGCCGCCGGCCGGCGGGATCGACGGGCTCGACCTCATCGACGAGATGGGCGCCCTGCGCCGCCGGCTCGATGCCGACGTCCACCGCCTGGAGCACGCCGCTTCCGAACTGGGGGACAGCGTCCGGCGCCTGGCCATGGTGCCGGTCGGCGTGGCGCTGGCCGGGCTCCCCCGCCTCGTGCGGGACACCGCCGCCGCCTGTGGGAAGGAGGCCCGGCTGGAGCTGGCCGGTGAGGACACCGAGGTCGACCGCTCGGTGCTGGAGGGGATCGCCGGGGCCGTGACCCACCTCGTCCGCAACGCCGTCGACCACGGCCTGGAACGGCCGGAGCAGCGCCGGGCGGCGGGGAAGCCCGCCGCCGGCCGGGTGAGGGTGGCGGCCCGGGAGGAGCGCGGCCGGCTCCTCCTCGAGGTCGGCGACGACGGCGGCGGGATCGACATCGAGGCCGTGCGGCACCGGGCGGGGGAACTGGGCCTGGCCAACGGCGGCCCTCCCGACCACGACGCCGGGCTGGAGTGGCTGTTCCGGCCGGGGTTCTCGACCGCCGCCGGGGTGACCGAGGTGTCGGGCCGGGGCGTCGGCCTCGACGCCGTGCGGGCGGCGGCGCAGGCCCTCGGCGGGTCGGTCTCCGTGCACACCGAACCGGGGAAGGGCACCACGTTCACGGTCAGCCTGCCGCTCACGCTGGCCACCACCCGGGCCCTGCTCGTCCGGGCCGGCGGGCGCACGCTGGCCCTGCCCCTGGCCGCCGTCGGCCGGGTGGAACGGGTGTCCCCGCCGTCCGGGCCGACCGGCGCGGCCACGGCCACGGCCGCCGTCCACCTGGGCCCCCTCCTCGGCCTCGGCGAGCCGGCGGCCGGGACGGCGCGGGCCGTGCTCTCCACCGGCGACGCCCCCACCGCCGTGTTCGTCGACGAAATCCGCGGCGAGGAGGAGCTCGTCGTCAGCCACCTCCCGCCGCCGCTGCGCCACGTCCGCTTCACCGCCGGGGCCGCCGTTCTCGGAACGGGCGAGGTGGTCCCCATCCTCCACCCGGCCGAGGTCTTCGGGGCCGCCGCCGCCCCGGCCGGGCGGGTGGTCGTGGTGGCCGACGACTCGGCCGCCGGCCGGACGGCGGCCCAGGTGGCCCTGGAGTCGGCCGGGTACACCGTCCGCCCCGCCACCGACGGCGCCGAGGCGCTGGCGCTCATCGAGGAAGGCGGCTGCGACGCGCTGCTGAGCGACGTGCAGATGCCCGGCCTCGACGGCGTCGCCCTCTGCCGGCGCCTGCGGCGCGACCCCCGCTTCGCCGACCTGCCGGTCGTGCTGCTGACCTCGCTCGGGTCCCCCGCCGAGCGGCGGGAGGGCCTCGCCGCCGGCGCCGACGCCTACCTCGTCAAGGACCGGGCCGGCCTGGCCACCGTGCTGGCCACGCTGCGGAGCCTGCTGTGACGGCCCGGCTGCGGGTGCTGGTGGCCGACGACTCGGCCGCCGCCCGGGTGCTCCTCCAGGGGATCCTCGAGTCGGACCCGCAGCTCGAGGTGGTGGGCCAGGCCGTCGACGGCCTCGAGGCGGTGACGCTGGCCGACCGGCTGGCCCCCGACGTCATCACGATGGACGTCGACATGCCCGGCATCGACGGGCTCGAGGCCACCCGGCGGATCATGGCCAGCGCGCCCCGCCCGATCGTGCTCGTCAGCGGCGTGTTCCCGCCCGACGACCTCGACAACTCCTTCCGGGCGCTGGAGGCCGGGGCCGTCACCCTCCTCGGCAAGCCGGAGGGGCCGGGGACCCCGTCGTTCACCCGGGAGGCGGCCGAACTGGTGGCGACGGTGAAGCTGATGGCCGGCGTCAAGCTCGTCCGCCGCAGCGCCTCCCGGCCCCAGCCGGGCGGCGAGGCCCCGCCGGGACCGGAGACGGACCGGGCCGCCCCGCCGCTGCGGGTCGTGGCCATCGCCGCCTCCACCGGGGGTCCGCCGGCCCTGGCCGCCGTCCTGCGGGCCCTGCCGGCCGGGTGGCCGGTGCCGGTCCTGGTCGTCCAGCACATCGGCGCCGGCTTCGACACCGGGCTGGTCCGCTACCTCGGCGACTGCACACCGCTGCCCGTGACGCTGGCCGAGGACCGGCACCCGATCGGCGACCCCGGCGTCCACGTCTGCCCCGCCGACCGCCATCTCGGCGTGACGGCCGGGGAGCGGCTCAGCGTCATCGGGGGCGGGCCGATCGACGGCTACCAGCCGTCGGCCAACCACCTGTTCCGGACCGTGGCCGGCGTCTACGGCCCGGCCGCCGCCGGGGTCGTCCTGACCGGGATGGGCCGCGACGGCGCCGACGGGCTCCTCGCCCTGCGCCGGGAGGGCGGGCTGGCCATCGCCCAGGACCAGGCGACCTCGGTGGTCTACGGCATGCCCCGCCAGGCGGTGCTCCGGGGCGCGGTCGACGCCGTGCTGGCGGTCGAGGCGATCGGGCCGGCGCTGGCCGCCCGGCTCGGACCGCGCCGTCGGTGAGCTAGAAACACCGTCGTGGGGCCGATCGCCTTCATCCTCGTGTTCCTGGTGGTGCCGCTGGCGGCGGCGCTGTTCGCCGGGGCCTTCTTCGCCGCCGTGGGGGTCGTGCGGCTGCTGGGCTCGGTGCCGCCGGGGGCCTGGGCGGCGCTGTCGGTGGCGGTGGCCGCCGGGCTGGCCACCCGGTTGTGGGTCGTCGTCCGCCGCATCCCCTCCCGGTAGCGCCGTAGGCTGGCGCTCCATGGCCCGCATCACCATCGCCTCCGACCACGCCGGCTACCGCCTCAAGGAGGCGCTCGTCGCCCACCTGAAGGACACCGGCCACGACGTCGACGACCTCGGGACGCACTCCGAGGAGCCGGTCGACTACCCGCCCATCTGCGCCGCCGCCGGCCGGGCCGTCGTGGCCGGCCGGGCCGACTTCGCCATCGTCCTCGGCGGCAGCGGGCAGGGGGAGACGATGGCCGCCAACAAGGTGCGGGGGGTGCGGGCGGCGCTGTGCCACGACGAGTACACCGCCCGCCTGGCCCGCCAGCACAACGACGCCAACGTCCTCGGTCTCGGCGGGCGGATCCTGGGCGAGGGGCTGGCCGAGGCCATCGTCGACGAGTTCCTGGCCACCGGCTTCGAGGGCGGCCGCCACGCCCGCCGCGTCGGTCAGATCGCCGACATCGAAGCCGAGGAGGCGGGCTCCTAGGAGCCGGTCAGCTCTGGGTGGCGACGGAGGCGGCGTCGAGCTGGCGCAGCAGCTGCAGCACCCAGGTCAGGCGGGGCGACGGCATCCGGCCCCCCGGGGTGGCGGCGGCCGGTCCGGCGGCGACGTCGGCCACCGTCTGGTCGGCACCGGGGGCGGCCGGGCCCCTGGGCCGCGACGTTCTCGGCGCCGCCGGCGGCGGGGCGTCGGGCAGCGGCTCGGGCGGCGCGTCGGGGTCGGGGGCGGCCGACGGCACCGGATCGGCCGGCGGCACCGGCGCCGGCCCGCTGAAGAGGGCCCGGAAGCCTTCGAACGACTGCGGCGCCGTATCGACCCGCCAGTTGTAGTTGATCCCGTTGTTGGTGCTGTCGGCGTTGAAGTACACGACGGCGGCGATGGCCGGATGGGCGGTGACCCAGTCCGCGGCCTGGCGGAACCAGGTCGCCTTCTCGCCGGCGCTGCGCTCCAGGACGCCGGTCTCGCCGATCATGAGCGGCTTGTTGAGCCGGGTGGCGGCGGCGTAGAACCCCGAGAAGATCTGGCCGAACGTCTCCCACTGGTCGCCGGGCCGGTTGGGGGCGAAGTTGTACCCGTCGGCGCAGACCCAGTCGACGTACGACGCCCCCGGGTAGTAGGCCTGGGCCTCGCCGTCCTCGAAGGCCGAGGCGTTGGGGCACCAGACCCAGGCGACGTTGGTGGCGCCGGCGGCGATGAAGGCGTCGTGGATGTGCCGCCAAGCCTTCACGTAGCTGGTCGGCGACGAGATGAACCCGGCCTTCTTGTTGCCGTCCATCTCCCAGAACCACCGGATGAACACCGGCGTGTTGAGCATGGCCACGGCCTGGGCCCGGACCGAGATCATCCCGTCGTAGTCGCCCCGGGCGATGGCGTCGGTGTTCTCGCCGTTCCAGGAGATCATCGGGATGCGGTCGTTCTGGATGTCCCACGGCTCCCGCCAGGACGGGAAGGCGTCGTTCCAGGCGTAGTAGTGGTGGTCGATGTGGAGGCGCCGGCCGAGGCGGGACTCGAGGTCGGTGGTGGCCTGCTGCTCCCGGTCCTGCCCGTAGCCGTCGTTGTGCTTGGAGTAGGCGCCGACGTAGAAGCCGCTGGCCGGCACCAGCGGCCCCGGGGGGCGGGCGGCGGCGGCCGCCGGCCGGTTGGCGGCCTCCGGGACGAGGGCGGCGAGGGCGGCGAGGACGGCGACGATGAGGGCCGGCGCCCGCCGGGGACGGGGGCTACGCCGGCCCGGGGCCGCGCTGCGGCGCGCCGGAGATTCGGGACCGTGGGGGGATGTGCGCATGGGGTGACCGGAGCACCGGGGCTCCGGTTGAAGATTCCTCACGCGGCCGGGCATTCCCTCTCGCCACCTCCCACTTCAGGCTACTGCTGTGGGTGCTGTGGCCGAAGTCACTAGTGACCGCGGGCGATCCACTCCTCGAGGTGGGGGGCCTCGTCGCCGATCGTCGTCGACTCGCCGTGGCCGGTGTGGACCACCGTCTCGGGCGGCAGCGTCAGCAGCTTGGTGCGGATCGAGTCGATGATCGTGGGGAAGTCGGAGAACGACCGGCCGGTGGCGCCCGGCCCGCCCTTGAACAGCGTGTCGCCCGAGAAGAGCACGCCCTCCGACTCAAGGTACAGGCACACGCCGCCCGGCGAGTGGCCCGGTGTGTGGATGACCTGCAGGGTGGCCCCGCCGACGTCGAACGTCTGCCCGTCCTTCAGCGGCATGTCGGGGCCCCGGGCCACGTAGATCTGGTTCCAGAGCATGCGGTCGTCGTTGTGGAGGCAGACCGGCACCTGGCCGACGAAGCCGTGGACGTCGAGGGCGGCGTTGATGTGGTCGTTGTGCCCGTGGGTGCAGACGATCGCCACCACGTTGCGGTCGTCGATCGCCTCGATGATCGGGCCGGCCTCGTGGGCGGCGTCGACGACGAGGACGTCGCGGTCGTCGCCCACCAGCCAGATGTTGTTCTCGACGTCGAAGCTCTGCCCGTCGAGGGTGAACTGGCCGCTGGTCACGACCCGGTCGATGCGGACTCCGGTCGCGCCGGCGGGGCTCACAGCACCACCACCGATCGGAGGACCTCGCCCCGCTCCATCTTGTGGAACGCCTCCTCGACGCCGTCGATGCCGATCGTCTCCGACACGAACCCGTCGAGGTTGAGCCGGCCGCTCAGGTACAGGTCGATGAGCATGGGGAAGTCCCGGGTCGGCAGGCAGTCGCCGTACCAGCTCGACTTGAGCGCCCCGCCCCGGCCGAACAGCTCGATCATCGGCAGCTCGATCGTCATCGTGGGGTTGGGCACGCCGACCTGGACGAGGGTCCCGGCCAGGTCGCGGGCGAAGAAGGCCTGGCGGTAGGTCTCGGGCCGGCCGACCGCCTCGACGACGACGTCGGCACCGTTGCCGTCGGTCAGCTCCTTGATGGCCTCGACCGGGTCGACCTCGGTGGAGTTCACGGTGTGGGTGGCGCCGAAGCCCTTGGCCCACTCCAGCTTGCGGGGGTCGACGTCGACGGCGATCACGGTGCGGGCGCCGGCCAGGGCGGAGGCGGCGATGGCGGCGTCGCCCACTCCCCCGCAGCCGATGACCGCCACGGTGTCGCCCCGGCCCACTCCCCCGGTGTTGACGGCGGCGCCGAACCCGGCCATCACGCCGCAGCCGATGAGCCCCGCCGCCTCGGGCCGGGCCCGGGGATCGACCTTCACGCACTGGCCGGCGGCCACGAGGGTCAGTTCGGCGAAGGCGCCGATGCCCAGCGCCGGCGACAGCGGCGTGCCGCCGAGGGTCATCTTCTGGGTGGCGTTGGCCGAGTTGAAGCAGTACCAGGGGCGGCCCCGCCGGCACGACCGGCACGTGCCGCACGGCGCCCGCCAGGCGATCACCACGTAGTCGCCGGGCGCCACGCCGGTCACGCCGTCGCCCACGGCCTCGACGGTGCCGGCCGCCTCGTGGCCGAGCAGGAAGGGGAAGTCGTCGGTGATGCCGCCCTCCCGGTAGTGGAGGTCGGTGTGGCAGACGCCGCAGGCCTTGACCCGCACCAGCGCCTCGCCCGGGCCGGGGTCGGGAACCGTGATCGTCTCGACGCTGACCGGCTCCTTCCGGGCCGTGGCCACCACGCCCCGCACCTGATGCGCCATCTCTCGCTCCCCGTCGTCGTGTCTCGGCCGGCCGGACAATACCTGCACGCGACCGTTCCCCGGCCGCCGTCGGCGCAACCGGGGAACGGAGGAAGGGCTCGCTTTCGCCGGGCGGACCGGCTTACGGGTGGTTCTCGACGTCCTCGACGTACTCGCAGGTGGCATCGACGGTGTCGGTGTCGGCGCCGCCGTCACAGGAGTCGGTCCCGTCGCCGCCACTCAGGCTGTCGTCGTTGTCGTTGCCGAAGATGTCGTCGTCGTCGTCGCCGCCGAGCAGGGTGTCGTTGCCGTCACCGCCGACGACCACATCGTGGTCCTTGCCGCCGTCGATGCTGTCGTCGCCCGACCCGCCCAGCAGGCGGTCCCGGCCGTCCTCGCCGTAGATGGTGTCGTTGTCGTCCTCGCCGTCGATCCGGTCGTTGCCCGATCCGCCGAAGATCGTGTCGTTCCCGCCGCCGCCGATGATGAAGTCGTTGCCGTCGCCGCCGCAGATGGTGTCGTTCCCACCGCCGCCGTCGATCAGGTCGTTACCGCCGAGCGCCTGGATGACGTCGTCACCGCCCGTCCCCCGGATGTGGTCCACGCGGTTCGTGCCCTCGATCGTGACCGGGAGCCCGTTGCAGAACAGGTTCTGGGCGTGAGCGGGCGAGACCGGGTGCAGGAGCATCCCGGCGGCCCAAGCCGTGACGACGACGATGGTTCGGGATTTGGCTCGTGCCCCGCTTGTGAGCATCAGCGCTCCTTCTCGTCAGGAATCCATACCGGCATCATTCGCAACACTAGAGCCGGCAGAGCGCATTTACAAGAACTTTTGCGAACTTGCGCTTTATTAGGCTTCAGGAGAGCGCAAGGCCACCTCAGGGGCAGTTGACCGGGTTGGCGGGGCTCGTGACGTCGTTGGCGTCGGTGTCGCACTCGTCGGTGCCGGTCCCGCCGTCGAAGCGGTCGGGCCCGTCCCCGCCGATCAGCTTGTCGTCGCCGGAGTCGCCGAAGAGCTCGTCCTTGTCGCTGAAGAAAATGGCGTTGTTCGGGCCGCCCCGGATGTCGTCGTTCCCCGCGCCGCCGAAGATCCGGTCGTTGCCGACCCCGCCGTCGATGACGTCGGCTCCGCTGCCCCCGCAGATGTGGTCGTTGCCGCCGTTGCCGTAGATCTCGTCGTCGCCGCCGAGCCCGACGATGACGTCGTCACCGTTCGTGCCGTTGAGCACGTCGGCGTACGACGTGCCGACGATGGTGGCGGGCAGGCCGTCGCAGGACTCTCCCGCCTGGACGGGCCCCACCCGGGCCGCCAGCGGGAAGAGGGCGGCGGTCGCCGAGAGGAGGATCCGGACGTTGCGCCTGAGGTGTCTCATGGGCGCCCCTTTCTCGTTACGACCACCCGTCGTAGGAGGGAGCTTAACTCCACTTAATAGAATTTTGTAGAAGTTTCGTAGCTCGAGGTTGACGCCCGGGGTCCGAGCCGGCCCACACCGCCGAATACGCTCCGGCCATGGACGAGCTGGCCTTCGAGACCCGGGCGATCCACGCCGGCCAGGAGCCGGACCCGGCCACCGGGGCCGTGAGCGTGCCCATCTACCAGACGTCGCTGTTCGTCCAGGACGACGTCGAGCGGGACCGCGGCTGGTTCTACTCCCGGACGGGCAATCCGACCCGGGCGGCGCTGGAGGCGTGCATCGCCTCGCTGGAGGGGGCGGCGGCCGGCTTCTGCTTCGGCAGCGGGGTGGCCGCCGAGGACGCCGTCCTCCGGCTGCTCCGCCCCGGCGACCATCTCGTCGTCTCCCGCGACGTCTACGGCGGCACCTACCGGCTGCTGCGCCGGGTGTGGGAGGACGGGGGCCTGTCGTTCACGCCGGCCGACCTGCGCGACCCGCAGGCCGTCGACGCCGCCTGGCGGGAGGCCACCCGCATGGTCTGGGTGGAGAGCCCGACCAACCCCCGCCTCGACATCGTCGACATCGGCGCCGTGGCCGGCCGGGCCCGGGACCGGGGGGCGCTCACCGTCGTCGACAACACGCTGGCCTCGCCCTATCTCCAGCAGCCGCTGGCCCTCGGGGCCGACGTCGTCGTGCACTCCACCACGAAGTACCTGGGCGGCCACTCCGACGTCCTCGGCGGCTGGGCCGGCACATCCGACGCCGCCCTGGCCGAGCGCCTCGGCCTGCTGCAGGCGGCCACCGGGGCCGTCCCCGGCCCGCTCGACGCCTTCCTCATCCTCCGGGGCGTGAAGACCCTGGCGGTGCGCATGGAGCGCCACTGCGCCAACGCCGGGGCGGTGGCCGAGTTCCTGGCCGGCCACCCGGCGGTGGCCGAGGTCCTCTACCCCGGCCTGGAGTCGCACCCCGGCCACGACCTCGCCGCCAAGCAGATGCGGGGCTTCGGGGGGATGGTCTCGTTCACGCTGGCCGGCGGCGAGGCGGCGGCCAAGGCGGTGTGCGCCGCCACCCGGCTGTTCGCCCTCGGCGGGTCGCTGGGCGGCGTGGAGTCGCTGATCTCCTACCCGCCGACGATGAGCCACTTCCCCATGCAGGGCACCGACCTGGCCGCCGATCCGGCGCTGGTGCGCCTGTCGGTGGGCATCGAGGCGGCCGGCGACCTGATCGCCGATCTCGACCGGGCGCTCGCTACCGTGGCCTAGTGCCCATCCTGGTCGACCTGGAACGGGTGTCGGCCCGCCGCCCCGACCGCCCGCTCTTCGAGTCGCTGTCCCTCACCATCTCGACCGGGGACAGGCTCGGCGTCGTCGGCGTCAACGGGACCGGCAAGTCGACGCTGCTGCGGGTCCTGGCCGGGGTGTCGGAACCGGAGTCGGGCACCGTGCGGCGGGGACGCGGTGTCCGGGTCGGGTTCCTCGACCAGCAACCCTCCCTTCCGCCCGGGACCGTGCGGGCGGCGGTCGGTTCGGGCTGGGAAGCGGCGGAGATCCTCGAGCGGCTGGGGATGGGCGGGCTGACCGACGCCGACGTGTCCACCCTGTCCGGCGGCCAGGCCAAGCGGGTGGCTCTTGCCCGGACGCTGGTGACCGAGGTCGATCTGCTCATCCTCGACGAGCCCACCAACCACCTCGACATCGACGCCGTCACGTGGCTGGAGGCCCGGCTGGCCGGTTTTGCGAATCGGGGTCTGGTGCTCGTCACCCACGACCGCCACGTCCTCGACCGGGTGACGACCCGGATGCTGGAGCTCGACCGGGGGCGGGCCTTCGTCCACGAAGGGGCCCGGGGGCCAGGGGGTGTCCCCCTGAGTGGCTACGCCTCGTATCTGGCCGCCCGGGCCGAACGGGCCGAACGGGAGGCGGGCGCCGAGGCGGTGCGGCGCAACCTGGCCCGGGCCGAGCTGGCCTGGCTGCGGCGGGGCGCTCCGGCCCGGACCCGCAAGCCCAAGGCCCGCATCGCCGCTGCCACCGCCATCGTGGAGGGGAAGCCGGCCACCCCGGCCGGTGGGACGGGCCCGATCGACCTCGGCCCCGGCGGCCCGACCGGCTGGACCGGGGGCGGCGGGGCCGGCGCCAAACCGACGCCCACGCCCCGCCTCGGCGACAAGGTCGTCACCCTCCACGGCGGCGGCCACCGCTTCGGCGACGACGGCGGCTGGCTGTTCCGGGGCCTCGACGTCGACCTCGAGCCCGGCGGGCGGCTGGCGGTGATCGGCCCCAACGGATCGGGCAAGACGACGCTGCTCGACATCCTGGCCGGCCGGCTCGCCCCGACCGAGGGCCGGCTGGAGACGGCCGGCACCGTCGTCCTCTCCTACTACGACCAGACCGGGCGGGATCTCGACCCGCAGCAGCGGGTCCGGGAGGCGGTGGCCGGGAAGGCCGCCCAGCCCGGCTGGGAGCAGGTCCGGCTGATGGAGCGGTTCCGGTTCGACTCCGACCTGCAGTGGGCCACGATCGGCACGCTGTCGGGCGGGGAGCGGCGCCGGCTGCAACTGCTGCTGGCGCTGACGGCCTTCCCCAACGTCCTGCTGCTCGACGAGCCGACCAACGACCTCGACCTCGACACGCTCCGGGCGCTGGAGGACTTCCTCGAGACCTGGCCCGGCTCGCTGGTCGTCGTGAGCCACGACCGGGCCCTCCTGGAGCGCACCGCCGAGGACGCCGTCATCCTCGACGGCCACGGCCACGCCGCCTACGCCCCCGGCGGCTACGCCCAGTACGAGGAGGCCCGCCGGCGGCGGGAGGCGGCTCCGGCGTCGCGGCCGGCGCCGGCCAAGGCGGCGCCGGTGGTCGGCCGGAGGGCGGCGCCGACCGCCCCGGCGGCGGAGGCGGCCGGGAGGAAGGCCCGCTCGCCGAGCACGCTGCGCCGCCTGATCGGCCTGGCCGAAGCGGAGATGGAGAAGGCCGCCGCCGAGCGGGACGGGCTGCTGGCCGATCTGGCCGCCGCCGGCGGCGACCACGTCGCCCTGGCCCGCATCGCCGAAACGCTGGCCGGCGCCGAGGCCCGCCTGGCGGCGGCCGAGGAGCGCTGGCTGGAGCTGTCGGAAGAGCTGGGCGCCTGAACGGCGTTACGCCACCCGGTGCGGCGCCGGCACCGTCGCCGCCGCCCTCATCGTCGGCAGGGAGAACCCGAACGTGGCGCCCTGCCCCGGCGTGCTCCAGGCCCAGATCCGGCCGTGCTGGCCTTCGATGAAGCTGCGGGCGATGTACAGGCCGAGGCCCGTGCCCTCCGGCGGCGCGCCGTTCGCCGAGCCCGACAGCCGGGCGAACTTCTGGAAGAGCAGGTCCCGCTCGTCGGTGGTGAACCCGGGCCCGTGGTCGGTGACGGTGACTTCGACGTCGGGGCCGCACACCCCGATCTCCACGGCGATCGGGGCATCGGCCGGCGAGAACTTGAGGGCGTTGGAGATGAGGTTGGCCAGGACCCGCCAGGTCTTCGACCGGTCCCCCACCACCAGCGGCACCTCGGCGCCGACGGTGATCTCGCAGGCCCGGTCGGCGGCACTGGTCAGCTCGTTGACCGTGCGCAGTGCCAGCTGGGCGATGTCGAACGGCTCGGCCTCATAGTCGACGGTGCCGGACTCGATGTAGGCCACCTCCAGCACGTCGCCGGCCAGTTCGGAGAGATGGTCGGTGTTGCGGACGATGCGGTCGAGGAACTGGTTCCGCTCGGCATCGCTCAGCCGCGGCCACCGCTGGCGGACGATGCGGGCCAGCCCGGTGATGACGGCGATCGGCGAGCGCAGGTCGTGGGCCAGCACGCCGACGAAGTCGTTCTTCATCCGGTCGAGGACCCGGAGGCGCTCGGCCGCCTGCCGTTCCCGGTCGAGGAGCACCACGATGTTGAACGCGCCGCCGGCCGCCCGGGCGCAGCCTTCGCAGAGGGCGATCTGTTCCGGGGTGAAGGCGTTGGGGCGGCTGCGGGTGAAGCTGATCAGGCCCCAGACCTCACCACGGGCGAGCATCGGGACGGCCAGGTAACACCGCGTGCCCCGCCGGGTGGTCTCGCTGCCGGCCACGCTGCGGCCCTCGAGGAAGGCCGGCCAGTGCGGCAACTCGTCGAGCCGGAACCGGTCCTGCAGCGATGCGGGCCAGCTGACGTCCCCCCAGGCGCCCACCACCTCGGCCACGGCGCCGCCGTCGTGGACCGCCACGGTGAGGCCGTCGATCGGGACGACCCGGCGCACGACCTCGGCGAAGGCCACGGCCGCCGAGCCCACGTCGGTGGCGGTGGCGGCGCCGCGGGCGGCGCCGGCGGCGAGGGTCTCGGCTTCGACCACGGCCGCCAGCGCCATGGTCCGTTCCGCCACCCGGCGCTCCAGGCTCAGGTTGGCCTGCACCAGCGCCGCTTCGCTGCGGGCGATCTCCCGGTAGGCGGCCCAGTTCAGCACGGCGAAGATCGCCACCAGCGCCATGGCCATGAGCGCCGTCCCGAAGGCGGCGTGGTAGAGCCCGGCCCGCTCGCCGAGCAGCGACAGCCACCCCGCCACCGGCATCCCGACGAGCACCACCGGCGCCAGGTGCCGGGTCAGCTTCCCGCCGCAGCCCCGGTCGCAGACCATCGACACGGGCGGCCGCTCGGGGACGGCGAGGAGCAGGGCCAGGCTGGCGGCCAGGAGGCTCACGGTGGTGGGGACGGCGATGGCCGTGTAGGCCTCGATCTGGTACAGCGACGTGACGCCGTAGATGTAACCGAGGCCGGCCACGTAGCCCACCGCCCCGGCCCCGGCGGCCAGGACCGGCACCGCCGCCCGCCACCGGCCGCCGGCGGCGGCGGCCATCACCGCCGCGCCCAGCAGCACCACGGCCACCGCCGTCTCCAACGACATGCGGTCGAGGCCCGGCTCGTGGCGCAACGGCCCGGCGAACAGCAGGCGGTCGAAGCCGGGCAGGCTCCGGCCGGTCAGGTACTCGGCGGCCGTCAGGGCGCCGATGGCCGCCACTCCACCCCCGCCGGCCAGCGACGGCCAGGCCCGGGCGGGGTGCCGCCCGGTGGGGAGGAGGGCGATGGCGACCCCCAGCGCCACGAACGACACGGAGGTCAGGGGTTTCATCGACACGTAGTGGCGGCCCAGCCGGAGGAGGAGGCCGTCGCGGCCGGCGGCCCACCCGGTGAGGTTGACGGTGCCCAGCACACCGATCAATCCCGCCAGTGCGATCCGCATCCGGTCGAAGGCCGTCGCCTGCGTCCACCACCGCCTCACGAGCCGAGTGTACGGAACCTCCGACCGGTGGCTTCCGGTTTCCGGGGCTTCCCCGAACCGGTGACGGGCCTGGTGCGCGGAGTCCCCAAAGGCCCGGTCAGCGGCGCTCGCCGGGCCGGGCCGGCCGGGCGGCGGCGGGGTCGGCCGGCCAGGCGTGCTTCGGGTAGCGGCCGGCCATGTCCTTGCGGACGCCGGCCCACGACCCGGCCCAGAACCCCGGGAGGTCGGCGGTCACCTGGATCGGCCGCCCGGCCGGCGACAGCAGCGACAGCACCACCGCAACGCCGCCGACGGTGGGATGGGTGGTGGTGCCGAAGGCGTCCTGCACCCGCACCTCGGCCGCCGGCCGGTCGCCGCCGTAATCGACCGGAACCGACCGGCCGCCGGCCAGCGTGATGGCCGCCGGCGCCACCCGGTCGAGGTCGGCCACCCGATGCCCGAGCCGGCGGCGCAGCACGGCCGCCATGTCGATCGACTCCAGGTCGGCCCGCCCGGACGCCCGGTCCAGCCAGGGGACCAGCCACTCGTCGACCGTGTCCAGCAGCGCCGCGTCGCTGACATCGGGCCAGCCGTCGCCCGGTGCGACCCGAACGGCGAAAGCGGCGCGGGACTGCAGCGCCCGGGCGGCCGGGGTCCAGCCGAGGATGGCCAGCCGGGTGGCCTTGACCCGGGCCAGCAGGGCGGCCGTGGTGGCCGGGCCCGGTTCGGCGGGGCCTTCGGTGGTGCGCAGGACGAGGTTGTCGAGGCGGTGCTCGACGCGGGCCCGCAGGTCGTCGCGGGCGGCGTCCCAGGCCAGCGTGGCCGCCCGTTCGACGCCGGCGCCGGTGGCGGCGGCCACCGCCTCGATGTCGGCGGCGTCGAGGGCGGCGGCCAGCCGGACGCGGCTGTCGCGCCCGGCGGCGGCCGACCCCCGGCCGGCGGCGTCGAGCTCGGCCACCACCAGGAACGCCTCGCCGGCCAGCGGGTCGTCGGCCGGCAGCCACGCCCCTCCCCCGCCCCGCAACCGGAACCGGGCTCCGCCCCGGGCCTGGGCGATGCGGTCGGGATAGGCCAGGGCCAGCACCGGCCCCGGCTCCCCGGCGTCGCCGCGGTCGGGGGCCGCCAGACCGACCCGGCGGGCCAGGTCGGCCGCCCGGCGGCGGGCGGCGGCCACGGCCGGGCCGTCGGCCTGGGCGTGGCGGGCGTCGCGGTCGACGAGGAGGCGGAGCCGGGTGGTGACGTCGGTCTCGATGTCGTCGGGGCGGCCCCGCAGCACGTCGCGGTCCTCGAGCAGCGCCGCCAGGGCGCAGGCGGTGCCGCCCCGCCCGGCGGCGGCGCCGACGACCATCCGGGCCAGGCGGGGGTGCAGCGGCAGGTCGGCCATGGCCCGGCCGGCGGCGGTGGGGCGCCCGGCGTCGTCGAGGGCCCCGAGGAAGGTGAGCAGGCGCCGCCCTTCCTCCAGCGCCCGGGCCGGGGGCGGATCGAGGAAGGGCAGCGCCGGAGGTTCGGTGCTCCCGCCCCACACCGCCAGTTCCAGCACCAGCCCGGCCAGGTCGGCGCCGGCGATCTCGGGGTCGGGGAACGGCCGGCGGGCGCCGTGCTCCAGCTTCGACCACAGCCGGTAGGCCACCCCCGGCCCGGTGCGGCCGGCCCGGCCGGCCCGCTGGTCGGCCGACGCCTTGGTGATCGGCACGGTCTCCAGCCGGGTGAGCCCGCTGCGGGGGTCGTAGCGGGGCGTGCGGCGCCAGCCCCCGTCGACCACCACCCGCACTCCCTCGACCGTCAGGCTCGTCTCGGCGATGTCGGTCGACAGCACGACCCGGCGCCGCCCCGGCGGCGACGGCGCCAGCGCCGCATCCTGGTCGGCCACCCCCAGCGCGCCGTACAGTGGGCGGACGTCGACGCCGGCCGGCAACCCCGACCCCGGCTCCCGCAGCGCCGCTTCCACCCGGCGGATGTCGCCCGCCCCGGGCAGGAAGACGAGGAGATCGCCGGTCTCCTCCCGCAGCGCCCGCAGCACCGCCGCCGTGGCCGCCGGCACGACCTGCGAACCGGGCCGGGCCTGGGCCGGCCCCGGCCGCCCCTTGAACCCCGCCCGGCGCACCGGCGGCGCGGCCGGGACCCAGCGGATGTCGACCGGCCAGGCCCGGCCCTCGCTCACGATCACCGGCGCCGCCGCCGCACCTCCGGGCCGGTCGCCACCGGCGGCGCCGAGCAGCCGGGCGATCCGTTCGGTGTCGAGCGTCGCCGACATGACCAGCAGGCGCAGGTCGGGACGCAGGGCGGGCCGGGCGTCGAGGGTCAGGGCGAGGGCGAGGTCGGCGTGGAGGTTGCGTTCGTGGAACTCGTCGAAGATCACGAGGCCGACGCCGGGCAGCGCCGGGTCCTGCTGGAGCCGGCGGGTGAGGATCCCCTCGGTGACCACCTCGACACGGGTCGCCGGGCCGGTGCGGCGCTCGTCCCGGGTGCGGTAGCCGACGAGGCCGCCCACCTCGTCGCCGAGCAGCGCCGCCATCCGCCGGGCGGCGGCCCGGGTGGCCAGCCGGCGGGGTTCGAGCATGACGATGCGCCCGCCGGCCAGCCACGGCTCGTCGAGCAGCCGCAACGGGACCACGGTGGTCTTGCCCGCTCCCGGCGGTGCCTGCAGCACTGCCTGCCCGGCGGCGGCCAGCGCCGCCCGCAGTGCCGCCACGCTCTCCTCGACGGGAAGGCCGGTTGGGCCGATCACGCCCGCGCCCCCCACCGACCGGCGTTCAATTCGGACACCCGTCCGTCCGGATTGAACGCCGAAACGGGCGTCACCCGGCGGGCGGCCGGCGGCGGGCCCGGGCCACCAGCCAGGCCGCCACCCCGACCGGCGGGAGGCACAGCACCAGCAGCCCGTAGCGCCAGCCGGCCTCGCCCCGGGCGTCCATGTCCCGGGCGGCCCGCACCGCCAGCCAGCAGACGAGGGGCACGCCGAAGATCAGCAGGACCAGGATGGCGGCGATCACCGGCGGGGGCGCCTCACTTCAGCGTGGCGGCGAACCCGGCCACCGCCGCCCCGATGGCGTCGGCGGAGTCCTCCTGCACGAAGTGCCGGCCGGCAACGGTGACCTCGGTCTGGTGCGGCCAGGTCCGGCAGAAGTCCCGGGGCCGGCCGACGAGAATGGAGCCCGGGTCGGCGTTGACGAACAGCTTCGGCGGTGAGTCGTCGCCCGCCAGCCACGCCCCGTAGGCCTCGACGTCGGCCACCACGGCGGCCGGTTCGCCGTCGATGGGGATCTGCCGGGGCCAGGTCAGCGTCGGCCGCCGCCCTTCGCCGGGAGCGGCGAAGGGGCGGCGGTACTCGGCCATCACGTCGTCGGCCAGGGGCGACAGCACCGACAGCGGCAGGACCTTCTCGACGAAGTAGTTCCGCTCCAGGATCAGCTCTTCACCCTTGGGGCTGCGGAAGGCCTGGAAGATCCCCCGGGCGTCGTCGGGCCAGTCGGCCCAGGTGACGGGGGCGACGATGGCCTCCATGTAGGCGATGCCGTCGACGGCGTGGGGATGGCGGCGGGCCCAGTCGAAGCCCAGCGCCGAACCCCAGTCGTGCACCACCAGGACGATCCGCCCGGCGGCGGTGAGCCCCAGCCCGACCAGCAGCCCGTCGAGGTAGCGCCGGTGCTCGGCGAAGGTGTAGCGCTGCGGGCCGGAGTCGGGGAGCTTGTCGGAGTCGCCCATCCCGATGAGGTCGGGGGCCACGCAGCGCCCCAGATCCTCGAGGTGGGGAATGACGTTGCGCCACAGGAAGCTCGACGTCGGATTGCCGTGGAGCAGCAGGAACGTCCGCCCGCTGGGGTGGCCGTGGGGGGCGGTGTCGACGTAGGCCATGTGGCGGTCGAACACGAGGGCGGTGTGCTTGGCCATCAGAGGGCGATCTCGGCCAGCGTGCGGAGCAGGGGCGGCGGGCCGCCCACCAGCAGCGTGGTGACCACGCCCTCCTCCCAGGCGGCGAGGTCGTCGCGGATCTTCTCCGGCGGGCCGACGAGGGCCATGGCCTCGACCATGGCGGTGGGGACGGCGGCGATGGCCTCCTTCTTCTGGCCGGCCAGGTACAGCTCCTGGATCTTCGTCGCTTCGGCCTCGAAGCCCGCCCGGGCGATGGCCTCGAAGTGGAAATTGGCGCCCCGGGCGCCCATCCCGCCGGCGTAGAGGGCCAGGTAGGGGCGGACCATGTCGGCGGCCGCCTCGACGTCGGGGTTCACCACCGCCGGGGTGAGGTTCACCACTTCGAAGCCCGGAGCCGGCGACCGGTCGGGGGACCGGCGGGCGAAGCCCTCGGCCAGCCGTTCCCGGTACCAGGCGTCGTCATTCGGCGAATAGAGCATGGCCACCCACCCATCGGCGATCTCGGCGGCCAGGGCGATGTTCTTCGGCCCTTCGGCGCCGAGGTAGATCGGGATCTCGGGGCGCCGGGGATGGATCGTCGACTTGAGCGCCTTCCCCAGCCCGGTGCCCCCGGGGTAGGGCAACGTGTAGTGGTCGCCGGAATAGGCCACCGGCTCGTCCCGGGCGATGGTGCGGCGGAGGATGTCGATGTACTCCCGGCTGCGGGCCAGCGGCTTCGGGTAGGGCTGGCCGTACCAGCCTTCGACCACCTGGGGCCCGGAGGCGCCGACGCCGAGCACCAGCCGGCCCTCCGACAGGTGGTCGACGGTCATGGCCGCCATGGCCAGCGCCGTCGGCGTGCGGGCCGGCATCTGGCAGATGCCCGTCCCCAGCTTCAGCCGGGTGGTGTGGGCCCCGAACCAGGCCAGCGGCGTGAGGGCGTCGGAGCCGTAGGCCTCGGCCGTCCACAGGGAGTCGAACCCGAGGCGTTCCGCTTCGAGCACCGTGTCGAGCATTCCGGGGGGCGGGCCGGCCGACCAGTAGCCCATGCTGAGTCCGAGCTTCATGGGGGAAACTTAACTGTCGGCCCGACGGTCAGCCGGGAACGAGGCAGGCGACGGGGTGCCCGGCGCCCCGGTCGACCAGGGCCGGGCCCGGTTCGGCGGCACAGTCCTCGACGGCTTTCGGGCAGCGGGTGCGGAACCGGCAGCCCGACGGCGGGTCCGCCGGGCTGGGCGGGTCGCCGCCGAGCACGATCCTCCTCCGGCGGGCCTCGGCCCGGCGCCCCGGCTCGGCCACCGGCGCCGCCGCCAGCAGCGCTTGCGTGTAGGGGTGCTGCGGGCGGTCGTAGACGGCGGCGGCCGGCCCGGTCTCGACGATGCGGCCGAGGTACATCACCGCCACCCGGTCGGAGATGTGGCGGACCACCGAGAGGTCGTGGGCGATGAACAGGTAGGCCAGCCCGAGCTCGGCCTGCAGGTCGGCCAGGAGGTTGACCACCTGGGCCTGCACCGACACGTCGAGGGCCGACACCGGCTCGTCGAGGACCACGACGTCGGGCCGCAGGGCCAGCGCCCGGGCGATCCCGACCCGCTGGCGCTGACCGCCGGAGAACTGGTGCGGGTAACGGTTGGCGTGGGCCGGTTCGAGCCCCACCCGTTCGAACAGGGCCGCCACCCCCGCCCGGGCCCCGCCGGCCGGCGCGGCGTCGGGGTGGATGCGCCAGGCCTCGGCCACGGCGTCGCCCACCGTCATGCGGGGGTTGAGGGAGGCGAAGGGGTCCTGGAAGACGATCTGGATCCGCCGCCGCAGGGCCCGCAGCCGCCGCTTGTCGAGGGCGGCGATGTCCTGCCCGGCGAAGCGGACCTCGCCGCCGGTGGGCCGCTCGAGCCGCAGCAGCAGCCGGGCCAGGGTCGACTTCCCGCAGCCTGACTCCCCCACCAGGCCCAGGGTCTCGCCCGGTGCGAGGTCGAACGACACGCCGTCGACGGCCCGCAGCACTCCGGCCGACCGCCGCAGGCGGGAACCGCCGGTCAGCGGGTACTCCTTGGTCAGCCCGACGGCCTGGAGGACGGGCTCAGTGGCCGGCACGGCCGACCTCCTCGGCCCGCCAGCAGGCCGACAGGCCGGCCGGGCCGGGCCGGTCGGGGGCGGCCAGCGGCGGCCGCTCGGCCCGGCACCGTTCCACGGCGTAGGGGCAGCGGGGGTGGAACGGGCAGCCCGGGGGGATCCGGGCCGGGCTGGGCGGGGCGCCGGGGATCGGCCGGAGCCGCTCCTCCCGGCCCGACTGCCCCCGGGGGACCGAGGCCAGCAGGCCCTCGGTGTAGGGGTGGGCGGGGGCCGACAGCACCGTGTCGGTGGGGCCGGTCTCGACGACGCGGCCGGCGTACATGACCGCCACCCGGTCGGCCGTCTCGGCCACGACGCCGAGGTCGTGGGTGATGAGCAGCAGGCCCATGCCGGTCTCGGCCCGGAGGTCGTCGAGCAGCTCGAGGATCTGGGCCTGGACGGTCACGTCGAGGGCGGTGGTCGGCTCGTCGGCGATCAGCACCGCCGGATCGAGAGCCAGGGCCATGGCGATCATGACCCGCTGGCGCATCCCGCCGGAGAACTGGTGGGGGTACTCCCCCACCCGCTGCGCCGCCGCCGGGATCCGCACCCGCTCCAGCAGCTCGACGGCCCGGCGCCGGGCCTCCCGGCGGGAGAGCCCCCGGTGGACCCGGAACAGCTCGCCGATCTGGAACCCCACCGACCACACCGGGTTGAGCGCCGACAGCGGATCCTGGAACACCATGGCCAGCCCGCTGCCCCGCACCCTGCGCCGCTCCTCGGCCGGGGCCGACAGCAGGTCCCGCCCCCCGAAGAGGACCGTCCCGCCGACCACCCGGCCCGGCCGTTCGACGAGGCCCATGACGGCCTGGGCGGTGACGCTCTTCCCCGACCCCGACTCCCCGAGGATGGCCAGCGTCTCCCCGGCGGCGACGTCGAAGCCGACGCCGTTGACGGCCGCTACCACCCCGTCGGGCGTGGGGAACTCGACGACGAGGTCCCGCACGGACAGGACGGGGTCAGCGGAGGCGGGGATCGAACGCATCACGGAGGGCATCGCCGAGGAGGACGAAGGCCAGGACGGTGAGACTGAGGAACAGGCCGGGGAACAGCAGCAGGTGGGGGGCGGTCAGCAGCCGGGGCTGGGCGCCGGCGATCATCAGCCCCCAGGAGATGGCCGGCAGCTGCAGCCCGAGGCCGAGGAACGACAGCGTGGCCTCGGCGGCGATGACGATGCCGACCCGGATGGCGCCGTAGACGATGACCGGGGCCAGGGCGTTGGGCAGCACGTGGCGGACCATGAGCCGGACGTCGGAGGCGCCGAGGGCCCGGGCGGCGGTGACGTACTCCATGTCGCGCACCGCCAGCACCGCCGAGCGCATCAGCCGGGTCATCGTGGGCCAGCCGAACAGCACCAGCACCAGCGTCAGCTGCCACAGCCCGTTGCCGCCCAGCACCGACAGCACCACCACCGCCCCGAGGAACGTCGGGAGGGCGAACCAGACGTCGGTCACCCGGGCGATGACCGTGTCGACGAGACCGCCGTAGAACCCCGCCAGCGTGCCGAGGACGCCGGCCACCAGCGCCGTTCCCGCCACCGTGGCGATCCCGATGGTCATCGACACCCGGGCGCCGTGGATGACCCGGGCGTAGTAGTCGCAGCCCTGCAGGTCGTAGCCGAACCAGTGCCGGGCGCTGGGCCGCAGGAGGCTGCGGGACAGGTCGCAGGCCCGGGGATCGGTGCGGGTGAACAGCCCCGGCGCCACGGCCATCACGGTGAAGACGGCGATGACGGCGGCGGGGACGACGAACAGCGGGTTGCGGCGCAGCTGGCGCCAGGCGTCGGCCCACAGCCCCGCTTCCCGGTCCATCAGCGGTACCGGATCCTCGGGTCGAGCACGGCGTAGAGCAGGTCGACGAGCAGGTTGGCCAGGATGAAGACCAGCACGAGGGCGGTGACGATCCCGACGACGGTGGCGTACTCCTGGGTGTGGATGGCGCTGAACGTGGCCTGGCCGATGCCCGGCACGTTGAAGATCCCCTCGGTGACGATGGCGCCGGCCATCAGCGAACCGAGGTCGACGCCGAGGAACGTGACGACCGGGATCAGCGAGTTGCGCAGGGCGTGGACCCCCACGACCCGCCGTTCCGGCAGGCCCTTGGCCCGGGCGGTGCGGACGTAGTCGGCCCGCATCGCCTCGACCAGGCTGGCCCGGGTGAGGCGGGCGACGTAGCACAGCGACAGCGCCCCCAGCACGACGGCCGGCAGGAAGTAGCTCCGCCAGCCCTCCCGGATGCCGACCACCGGGAACCAGTGGAGCTGCTTGCCGAACAGGAGCTGGGCGCAGTAGCCGAGCACGAAGACGGGGATGGCCACCACCACCGTGGTCGACACCAGCACGAGGCTGTCGACCACCGAGCGGCGCCGCAGCCCGGCCAGCACCCCGGCCGCCAGCCCCACCACCGCCTCGAACAGGAAGGCCAGCCCGCCGAGGCGGAGCGTGACAGGGAAGCGCTGCTTCATGATGTCGCTCACCGGCCGGCCGGTGAAGGTCGTGCCGAAGTCGCCGTGGGCCAGGCCCTCCAGGTACCGGCCGTAGCGGACGAGCAGCGGATCGTCGAGGTGGTAGCGGTGGCGCAGCTCGGTCCGCACCGCCGGGGCCAGGGGCCGGTCGCCGGCCAGGGCGTCGATGGGGTCGCCGGGCACGGCGTAGACGAGGGCGAAGACGAGGAACGTGGCGCCGAAGAAGACCGGGATCACCTGCACGAGCCGGCGGACGACGAAGCGACCCACGGATCAGCCGGTGACCCGCACGTCCTGGACCCGGATGCGGCTGAACGGGTCGATGGCCACATGGCTGACGTGGTCGCCGTGGACGGCCCGGGTCTTGCCGAACCACAGGGGGATCGTCGGCATGTCGTCGAGGATGACGTCCTCGGCGGCCTGGTAGGCGGGGATGGCCGCCGCCACCGACGGCGCCCGGTCGCCTTCGGCGATGTGGGCGTCGACCGCCGGGTTGGCGTAGCCGGTGCGGTTGGTCCGGGCCCCGGCGGTGTAGAGCGGGGCGATGTAGGTGTGGGGGCTCGGGTAGTCCATGAGCCAGCTGGAGAAGAACGGGCCGGTGACCTTGCGGGCCTTGACCAGCGACAGGAACTGCGAGAAGTCGTAGACGTTGAAGCGGATGTCGGTGATCCCCAGGTTCGTCCGCAGCATGTTGGCCACCGCCTCCAGCGCCGGCTGGTTCTCGGCGCTGGTCGAGAACCACAGCTGGAGCGGGCCGTGCCAGCCGCCGGCGGCGGCCAGCAGCCGCCGGGCCCGGGCCGGGTCGTAGCGGCACAGCGGACAGGCGTCGGGCCGCGATCCCGGCACCAGCGGGTTGATCACCGAGTAGGCCGGCGCCCGGGTGTTGTCGTAGATGGCCCGGACGATGGCCTGGCGGTCGATGGCCAGCGAGATGGCCTGGCGCAGCTCCTTGCGGGCGAAGGTGTTGTCCCACAACGGGAAGCCGAGATAGTAGAAGGCCGAGCTGCGCCGCTCGATGAACGCCGACTTGAACTCGGCGGCGGCCGCCGCCAGCTGGTCGGGAGGGACGTCGGTGGCGATGTCGAGGCTGCCGGCCAGCAGGTCCTCGTAGCCGGCCCCCGGCTGGGAGTAGAGGCGGAACTCCACCGCCGCGGCCGCCGCCGCCGGGCCCTTGTAGGCGGCGAAGCGCTTGAGGCGGATGGCCTCGTCGTGGCGCCAGCGCCCGTCCATCCGGAACGGGCCGTTGCCGACCGGCGCCTCCTCGAAGGCCCGCTGGTCGCCGTAGGCGGACTTCGGCAGCGGGTAGAAGGCCTGGAAGCCGAGCAGGATCGGGAACTGGCTGAAGCTGTCGGTGAGCCGGACGGTGAACGTCGTGTCGTCGATCACGGCCAGGCCGGCCATCGCCCGGGTGGTCGGGTGGTCGGCCTGGAGGGCGGCGAAGCCCTCGACCTTGCTGAAGTAGCCGGCGTTGCCCATCCCGTTGGGGGCGTAGGCGGCGAAGTTCCAGGCGTCGACGAACGACTCCGCCGTGACCGGTTCGCCGTTGTGGAACGTCCAGCCGCCCTTGATGCGGATGGTCCAGGTGCGGCCGTCGTCGCTGTGGATCGACTCGGCCATGGCGTTGCGGGGTTCGGCGGTCGCCGGGTCGTACTCCACCAGCCCGGTGAACAGCGCCGAGAGGATCTGCCCGTCGGCGGTGGTGGTGGCGTTGGCCGGCATGAGGTGCTCCGGCTCGCTGGCCGCCACCGAGAACTGCCCGGGCGCCTCCCCGGCGCCGGCCCCCGACGAGCAGCCGGTGAGGCCGGCCAGGAGCAGCACGGCCGCCGCGCCGGCCACCGCCCGCCTCGCCCTGGCCACGTCCGACCGGCGCCCCGTCCCCAACACGAGGCCACCCTATGCCCCGGCGCGGCCTAGGAGCGGGACCAGACCCGGGCCCGTCGGCGGCGGTCGGCGGCCAGGGCCGCCCGGGCGGCGTTGGAGCCGCAGGCGCCGTGGACGCCGCCGCCGGGATGGGCCGACGCCGACCCGAGGAACAGTCCCCGCACCGGCGTCTCCGGGCGGCCCAGCCCGGGGATCGGGCGGAACACGAGCTGCTGGTGCAGCTGGGCGCTGCCGCCGTTCACCGCCCCGCCGACCAGGTTGGCGTTGGACGCCTCGAGGATCGGCGGCGTGGCCACGTACCGGCCCCGGATCAGCGACCGGAACCCCGGGGCCAGCCGTTCGACCTGCCCCTCGACGCGGTCGGCGAAGGCCTCGGCCTCGGCGAAGTCCCAGATCCCCTTGAGGTCGCCGCCGGCGTCGCCCCGCACCTTCTGCGGCACGTGGGTGTAGGCCCAGGCGGTCTCGGTGCCGGCCGGGCTGCGGGTCGGGTCGGCCACGCCCATCTGGCCCATGACCAGGTGGGGCCGGGCCGGGATGCGCCCGGCCAGCAGGTCGCACGACGCCTCGACGAAGTGGTCCATGCCCTCGGCCACGTGGACGGTGCCGGCCCGGCGGGCCTCGGGCGCCTCCCAGGGGATCGGCCCGGCCAGGGCCCAGTCGACCTTGACGGTGGAGTTGTCGTACTGGAAGCGGCGGAGGTCGTCGAGCACCCGGGCCGGGAGGTGGTCGGGCCCGACCAGGTCCCGGTAGAGGGCCGGAGCGCCGACGTCGGCGATCACCGCCCGCGTGGCCGCCACCTCGTCGCCCCCGGTGGTGGCCACCGCCACCGCCCGCCCGTCCCGCACGACGACCCGGGCCACCCGGGTGTTGCACACCACGCGCCCGCCTCTCGCCTCGAGCCGGGCCACCAGCGCCGCCGTCAGCCGCCCCGCCCCGCCCTCGGGCACCGGAAAGCCGACCTGCTGGCCGAGGCCGCACAGCAGCCAGCCGAACATGCTCGATGCCGAGCTGTCGGGGGCCAGGTCGGTGTGGAGCGCCGCCCCGGTCAGGAGGAGGGGCCCGCCGTCGCCGGCGAAGTCCTCCTCGGCCAGGCGCTGGACCGACAGCAGGGCGAAGCGGGCGAAGTGCAGCAGGCCGGCCGGGCCGAGCCGGGCGGCCATCCGGAGCCCGGCCCGCACCGGGGGGAACGGCGTCATGAGGGCGTCGAGGAGACGGTCCCCGACCCGCTCCCAGAGGCCGTAGAGGCGGCGCCAGGCGTCGCCGTCGCCGGGGGCGTCGGCCTCGAGCGAGGCGCAGGTCTCGTCGAGGTCGGTCGACAGGACCGGGCAGCGCCCGTCGGCCAGCGGGTGGGCCAGCACCAGCGGACTCCGGCGCCAGCGCAGCCCGTACCGCTCGAGCTCGAGCCGGCTGAGGACGGGCGAGGCCGCCCCCAGCGGATAGAAGGCGCTGAAGCGGTCGTGGACGAAGCCCGGGAGCGTCAGCTCCCCGCTGCGGACCGCGCCGCCGGGCTCGGGCTCCGCCTCCAGCACCACCACCCGCCAGCCGGCGTCGGCCAGCACGTTGGCGGCCACGAGGCCGTTGGGGCCCGCCCCGACGACGACGGCGTCGGCGTCACCGCTCACGGGCGGCGCCCCGGTGCCGGGCTTCGGCGCAACGCTTCAGGCGCCGCAGGGTTTCGGCGTTGCGCAGCCGCACCAGCGGGGCGCAGGCCAGCCACAGGACCCGGACCGGCCCCCCGAGGGGCCGCTCGTCCATCACCACCCGCGTGCCGGCGGCCCCGGCCGGCTCCAGCCCGAAGGTGACGAGGCCGTGGCCCACCGGCCAGAACCGCACGTTCATCACCAGCCGCCGGGCCGGCTCCGACTCCACCGCCACCGTCCGGTCCTTCACGGTGACGGGCCCGAAGCCGATCGTGTGGTGGAACTCCGTCCCGGCCGCCGGCCAGTTCCGGTCGTGGTCCCGGACCGCCTGGTTGCCGACGACCCACTCCTGATAGGTGGGCGGCTCGGCCAGCAATTCCCACACCACCTGCGGCGGGGCGTCGACGGTCGTCTGGTTCAGCGACATGGGGCACCCGCGCAGTCTGGCCGAGGATCATTCCGACGAACGGGCCGATACCCGCCGCCGCCGCCGCACAACCCCGGCCCGTCCGGCCGATCCTGGGAAGGAGAGTGTCGCGGGCCCGATGCCGGGGTAGCTCTCGGTGACGGACCAAGTTTTGGCGCGAGGAGGGCGAGGTGGGGCACGCCGACGACGGCATCGTGTTGAGCGACCGCGAGCGCGAGGCTCTGGCCGGGCTGGCCGAATCCATCGGTGATCCGTGGCTCGCCGGCCAGCTGGTGGGCCGGGGCCATACGCCGCCGCCTCCGCAGCCGGTCCGCCGTCCGGTGTGGCAGGCCGTGGTCGCCAACCGCTGGACCGGGGTCGTCCTCGCCGTCGCCGGCGCCGTCTTGGCCATGACGACGTTCATGCACTCCACGATCGCCGCCACCGCCGGCCTCGCCCTCATGGGCGGCGGTCTGTGGCGGGTCGCCGAAGACCACGGCCCGGCGATCAGCCGGCGGCTCGGCGCCCGGCGAACTCCGGCAGGCTCACCGCCGCCCCCGCCTCGCACACCGCCGACAGCGGCGTGAGCGTGGCGTAGCCGGCGGCGATCAGGGCGGCGTCGGTCCCCGGCTCGTACTCGGCGTCGATCTCGGCCAGCGCCACCTTGACGTAGCCCTCGCCCCGTTCGGCCACGTTGGTCTGCACGGCTCCGAAGCGGGCCAGCCGGGCCCGCTCGAACCCCCGCACCTCGTCGAGGGGCAGGTTGGGGGCGTTGACGTTGAGCACCGTGCCCGGTTCCGAGCCCAGGAGGACGGGCAGGGTCCGGCGGGCCAGCTCGGCGGCCGTCGCCCAGTGGGGGGCCGACCGGGCCGAGGGCGGGATCCCCGCCCCCGACACCGTCCGCATGCGGACGTTGAGCGACACGGCCAGCGCCCGGGCGCCGAACGTGGAGGCGGTCAGGGCCGCCCCCACCGTCCCGGAGTGGAGGACGGCGTAGCCGGTGTTCGGCCCGTTGTTGATGCCCGACAGCACCACGTCGGGCGGGGGCCCGAAGGCGCCCCGCATCCCCGTCAGGGCGATGAAGGCCGGCAGCCCGCCCACGGCCAGCACGCTGCAGGCGCCGTCGAGGCCGGGCAACGTCCGGGTCTCGACCACGAAACGCCCGTCCTCCTCCACGGCGGTGATCGACGCCGACGCCCCGCTGGCCTCCCGCATCGGGGCCGCCACGACCACGTCGAGGCCCGCCTCCAGCGCCACCTCGGCCAGGGCCCGGAGGCCCTCGCTGCCGATGCCGTCGTCGTTGGTGACCAGGCACCGCAGCCGCCGCCGGTCGGGTTCGTTCACCGCCCCGTCGGGGGCGGCGGCCCGCCGGCTCAACTCGTCGAGCGTGACCTCGACATCGGTGTCGTTCATGCGTGGCTCCCCGTCTTCTCCGGTCGCCGCCGGTCGTCGCCGAGCTCGGCCAGCTCGACGTGCCCGGCCAGGCGCTCGATCTCCCGCCGCTCCCCGGTGGCCAGCCCCCGCCGGGTGACGTTGAGGCCGGCGGCGGCGGCGCCGAGGCGCAGCGCGTCCCGCAGGTCGAGGCCCCGGGCCAGGCCGGCGGCCAGCCCGGCGGTCATGGAATCGCCCGCCCCCCGGTGGTCGACCACGGCCAGCGCCGGCGGGCGCAGCGACAGCGCCGTGCCGTCGACCAGGGCCAGGGCCGGCTCCTCGGCCCGGGTCACGAGCACGTGGTCGGCACCCTCCCGGCGCAGGCGGCGCATGGCGGCCAGCACCTCGCCCTCGTCGCCGGCCTCCCCGCCCGGCAGCCGGCCGTCGGCCGCCAGGTCCTCGTGGCTCGCCTTGAGGACGGTGACGCCGCCCTCCAGCGCCCGGGCCAGCGGCTCGCCGCTCAGGTCGGCCACCACCGGCGTCCCGTTGGCCCGCAGGTCGCCGGCCAGACGGCGGTAGGTGTCGGCCGGCACGACCGGGGTCGCCCACGGCCCGGGCCCGGCCAGCACCGCCACCCGGGCCTCGAGCCCGGCCACCAGGGCGGCGCCGTAGAGGTCGTCGAGTTCGTGGCGCCCCAGCGGGTCGGGGGGCGTCTCGGCCACCGCCACCCGGTCGCCGTCCCGGCGGTCGTGGATGTAGGCGCCGTTCGACCCGGCCGTCCCGATCGACCGCACGGTGATGCCGTTCCGCTCCACCAGGCTGTGGACGACCCGCCCGGTCTCCCCGCCGAACGGCCCGCAGAGGGCGACGTCGACGCCGAGGTTGGCGATCATCTGGGCCACCCAGAACCCCTGGCCGCCGGCGTGGAGGTGGATCTCGTCGCGGTCGTTGCCGGGCTCGACCGTGACGGTGAGGAGCGGGTCGGGGGCGAAGACGAAGGCGCGTTCGGACACGGCACCGACGTACCCAGCCCCGGTGTCGGGGAAGCCTGCCGAGGGGTAGGAACGAGGGTCATGACGACGATGCGAGTGACGCCGATGGCCCCCGGCGAGTTCGGAGTCGAGGTGGAGGAGGGCCACCAGCGCAGCGGCCACCGGGTCCGCCTGCCCGACCAGTTCCTCGACGACCTCCTCCTGACCGGCGTCGACCAGGAGGTCATCGTGCGGGAGACGTTCGACTTCCTGCTGGAGCGGGAGCCCCACACGTCGATCCTCCCGGAGTTCTCCCTCGAGGACGTGAGCCGGTACTTCCCCGACTTCCCCCAGGAGCTCCAGCGCCGGCTGACGTAGCCGGCGCCCGCCAGGCCATGGCCGTCCGGGGCCGGGACGACACCCCCCGCTTCCGGGACCGGCGTCACGCCGGGCAGGTGCTCGGCTGGCGCCTCGTCGAGGCCGGAGTCCTGGAACGGTTCCCGGCCCCCCGGCTGGTGCTGGGCCTGCCCCGGGGCGGCGTGCCGGTGGCCGGCGAGGTGGCCCGGATCCTGGCCGCCCCCCTCGACGTGTTCCTGGTCCGCAAGCTCGGGGTCCCGGGCCACCGGGAGCTGGCCATGGGCGCCATCGCCAGCGGCGGCACCCGGGTCCTCAACCAGCCGGTGATCGACGGGCTCGGCGTGCCCGGCGACGAGGTCGAGGCGGTGGCCCGGTCCGAATGGGAGGTGCTGGCCCGGCGGGAGCGGGCCTACCGGGGCGAGCGCCCGCCCCCGGCGGTGGCCGGGACGACGGCCATCGTCGTCGACGACGGGCTGGCCACCGGGGCCAGCATGCGGGCCGCCGTCCACGCCCTCGCCGCCCTCCGGCCGATGGCCGTCGTGGTCGGCGTCCCCGTCGGGTCGCCCGAGAGCTGCCGGGCCCTGCGGGCCGAGGCCGACGAGGTGGTCTGCGTCCGGGCCCCCGACCAGTTCCTGGCCGTCGGCCAGGCCTACGACGACTTCGACCCCACCACCGACGACGAGGTCCGGGCCGTGCTGGAGGCGCTGGCCCCAGTCTCCGTCAAATCTCCACATCGTCCCTGAGCGTCCCCCGACGCCGGTTCCGTATTCTCGCTACGAGCGCCGAATCCGAACTCGGCCGATGGATGGGGTTCCGATGGGCGCGGCCGGAGAGGATGAGGGGCGGGCAGTGGCCAGAGTCGTCGTCATCGAGGATGAGGAGCCCATCGCCGCCGCCGTGGCCGCCCGGCTCCGCAGCGAGGGCTTCGACGTCGACGTGGCCGCCGACGGGCCGTCCGGGGTGGCCGTGGTCGAGCGGGTCCGGCCCGACCTCGTGGTCCTCGACCTCATGCTGCCCGGCTTCGACGGCCTGGAGGTCTGCCGGCGGATCCAGAAGGACCGGCCGGTACCCGTCCTGATGCTGACGGCCCGCGACTCCGAGACCGACCTGCTCGTCGGGCTGGCCGTCGGCGCCGACGACTACCTCACCAAGCCGTTCAGCCCCCGGGAGCTGGTGGCCCGGGTCCACGCCATCCTCCGCCGGGTGGACCGCAGCGCCGACGCCAAGGCGTCCGCCGACCCTGCCGGGCGGACGCTGCGGCTCGGCCGGGTGGCCCTCGAGCCGGCCACCCGCCGGGCCACCCTCGACGGCGAGCCCGTCCACCTCACGCCGACCGAGTTCGACATCCTGGCCCTGCTCGGCGACAAGCCCGGGGTGGTCTTCACCCGCGAGCAGCTGCTGGCCGACATCTGGGGCTACCGCGACGGATTCGGGGCCCGCACCGTCGACTCCCACGTCCAGGCGCTGCGCCGCAAGCTCGGGGCGTCGGTCATCCGCACCGTCCACGGCGTCGGCTACGCCGCCGGCGACGAGGAACGCAGCCCTCAGCCGAACGGGCGGCCGTGAAGCCGTCGCTGCGCCGGCCGCTCGACGGCCTCCCCTCCATCAAGTGGAAGCTGGGGGCGGTCATCGTGGCCGCCGTGTGCGTCACCGTGGTCGTCGTCGACTTCGGCGTGCGGGCCGGCGTTTCGCCCGTCCTGTCGGGCCTGGCCGCCGGCAGCCTGTCGCTGCTCATGGTCCAGGTCCTGGCCCGGGGCATGACCTCCCCGCTGCGGGAGATGGCCGCCGCCACCCGGGCCATGGCCCAGGGCGACTACGGCCGGCGGGTCACGGCCTCGTCGCGCGACGAGGTGGGCGAGCTGGCCCGGGCCTTCAACGCCATGGCCGCCGAGCTGGCCGAGACCGACCGGATGCGCCGCGACCTCGTGGCCAACGTCTCCCACGAGCTGCGCACCCCGATCACCGCCCTCCAGGCCGGGCTGGAGAACCTGGTCGACGGCGTCGAACCCCCCGACCCCGACCGCCTGCGGACGATGCTCAAGCAGGCCGAGCGCCTCGGCCGGCTGGTGACCCAGCTGCTCGACCTGTCCCGGCTGGAGTCGGGGGCCATCCCCCTCCAGCGCAGCGCCTTCGAGGTGCAGCCGGTCCTGGAGGACGCGGCCGACGAGTCCCGGTTGCACGCCCCTCATGTGCAAGTCTCGGTGCTGGTGGACGAGCCGGGCCTCGTGGCCGACGGTGACCCGGAGCGGGTCCACCAGGTGGTCGCCAACCTCCTCGAGAACGCCATCCGGCACTCACCCACCGGGGGGAAGGTCGAAGTCAGAGCCCGGCCCGAGCGGGGCCGGGTGGCGATCGAAGTTCTGGACGAGGGGCCGGGAATCCCCGAGGAGGAGGCGAGCCGGGTGTTCGAACGCTTCTACCGGGCCGACACGGCCCGCTCGTCGAGCGCCGGCGGGGCCGGCCTCGGCCTGGCCATCGCCCGCTGGATCGTCGATCTCCACGGCGGCGACATCCGGGCCGAGCGCCGGGTGCCGACCGGCTGCCGGATGGTGGTCCTCCTCCCCGGGGCGGCCCGGTGACCCTGTACCGAAAGGAAGAGATCTTGACGGGCGAAGCTGCCGTTCCCGGGGACACCCCGGACGCCGGGGTCGTGGTCGAGGCCCTGCGGCGGATCCAGCGGGGCGAGATGGTCCTCGTCTCCGACGGCCCCGACCGGGAGGACGAGGCCGACCTCACCATGGCCGCCCAGTGGGTGACGCCGGAGGCCATCGCCTTCATGCTCCGCCACGGCCGGGGGCTCGTCTGCATGCCCTGCGACGGCGCCCGCCTCGACCGCCTCGGGATCGGCCCGATGGTCACCGACGCCGGCTGCGACACCGCCTTCACCGTCTCCATCGACCACCGCAGCGTGGGCAGCGGCATCTCGGCCGCCGACCGGGCGGCCACGATCCGGGCCGTCCTCGATCCCTGGGCGGCGGCGGGCGACTTCGTCCGCCCGGGGCACGTCTTCCCCCTCCGGGCCCGGGAGGGCGGCGTCCTCGTGCGGACGGGCCACACCGAGGCGGCCGTCGACCTGGCCCGGCTGGCCGGCCTGGCGCCCTGCGCCGTCATCTGCGAGGTCCTCAACGACGACGGCACGATCGCCCGGGGCCCGGAGCTCGACCGCCTGGCCGCCGACCAGGACCTGCTCCGCGTCACCATCGAGGACCTGGTGGCCTACCGCCGGACCGTCCTCCGGCCGGGGGTGCGGGTCTCGGTCGTTACCTGAACGACCGAAACGTAACGATCGTCAAGTCGGCTCCTGGCCCTCCGCCCGGGCCAGCTCGATGCGCCGGTGCCCCACCTGGACGAGCCGCAGCACCGTCACGAGGCCGAGGCCGCCGATCATGTTGCCGACGGTGGCCAGCCCCGCCACCGCCAGCCAGTGGAGGTAGCCGAACGGCGCCCCGGCGTGGAGGGCAGCGAACATCAGCAGCGACACCACGATGGCGTGGTCGAGCGTGCCGGCCACCAGCAGGAAGGCGGCGGCCAGGGCGGCGGCGATCTTGGCCGGCACCGACTCGGTGGCCCGCTCCATCCAGGTCATCAGCGTGATGACCAGGCCGCCGAGGATGGCCAGGGCGAAGGCCCGACCGGCCGGGAACCGGGCGTACTCGGTGGCGATCGTCACCGCCGTGTGCCGCAGCTTCGGCTGGCCGGCCATGATCAGCCCGGTGATGACCCAGCCCCCGGCCAGGTTCATCACCGCCGTCCCGAACCACAGCCGGATCAGCTTGGCGATCGACGCCCGCCCGGCCGTCACCGCCGCCACCGGCACCAGGAAGTTCTCGGTGAACAGCTCGCTCTGGGCCAGCGTCAGGGCCATGAAGCCGATGCCGAAGGCCAGCCCGGCCAGCAGCTCGCTCCCCGTCGCCTCCTTCACCAGGAACAGGGCGAGGACGCCGACGCCGACGTCGAGCCCGCCCACGGTCCCGGTCGCCAGCAGCCCCGGCCAGCTCCGGGTGAGCCGGTGCTCGCCCTCGGCCACCGTCCGCTCGAAGGTGAGGGTGAGCTCCCTGCCGCCGCCCTGGGCCTCGGCCGTGGAGGCGGGCGGGGACCCGGTCTCGGTCGCGGTCCCGGTCCCGGACTCGGTCTCTCTCGCCAGTACGTTCGTCACGGCGGGCATCTACCCGCCGGTAAGTGGGGCTACGCCAGGACCCGGCGCCGGAAGCCGTCGATCCCCAGCCAGCCCAGCCCCACGACGAAGCCGATCAGGGCGGCGAAGACGGCCAGCGCCGGCATGTGGGCCGTGGGCGTGAGGGCCATCCGGAACCCCTCGCTCATGTAGACGAGGGGGTTGAACAGGACGGCCACCTTGAGCCAGGGGATGGGCGTGAGCCGGGCCCAGGGGTAGTACGTCGCCCCCAGGAACGTGATCGGGATCACGATGACCGAGAACATCAGCGGCACCTGGTGGGGCTGGACCCGGGTGCCCAGCGCCAGGCCCAGCGACGCCCCGGTGAGGGCGGCCAGCGGGGCCACGGCCACGAGCGCCGGCCACGACACGTGGAGGTGGACGGGGCTGGTCGGGATCACCGCCGCCAGCGGGAAGACGATGGCCCCGGCGATCAGCGCCTGGACGGCGCCGGAGACGATCTTCTCCACCGCCACCGCCCACACCGGCAGCGGGGCGAGGACGCGGTCCTCGATCTCCCGGGTGTAGCCGAACTCCCGGACCAGCGGCAGGGCCACGGCCTGGATGCCCTGGAAGATCATGGCGGTGGCCACCACGCCGGCCACCAGCATGGTGGAGAAGTCGGCGGCGCCGCCGCCCGTCCCGCCGATGGCCTGGCCGATGCGGGGGAAGACGTAGGTGAAGACGAACAGCAGCAGGAGCGGCTGCATGATCGTGCGGACGATGAAGATCGGCAGCTCCTTGCGGAGCACGGCCAGGTCCCGGAGGAGGAGGGCCCGGAAGGCGGTCAGGGCCGCCGCCCGGCGGGGGCGCAGCTCGGCCAGCACCGGCGCGTCAGGCGTGATGACGGTCAATCCCGGAGTTCCTTCCCGGTCAGGGTGATGAAGACGGCCTCGAGGGTCGGCTCGGTGACCGACACGTCGGCCACCGGGAAGCCGTTGGCCTCGGCCACGGCGAAGATGCGGGGCAGGGTGCGGGCCACCGGGCCCGACAGGTAGAGCAGCACGCCGCCCTCGGTCACGTGGGCCGACCGGGCGCCCTCCATCTCGGCCAGCACGGCGGTCAGGCGGCGGAGGTCGCCTTCGCTGCCGACGCGCACGATGGTGTCGGCGCCCAGCGAGCGCTTGAGGGCGCCGGGGGTGTCGAGGGCCAGGATCCGGCCGTGGTCCATGATGGCCACCCGGTCGCAGAGCTGGTCGGCCTCCTCCATGTAGTGCGTGGTGAGGAGGATCGTCTGCCCGGCGGCGTGGAGCTCGGCCAGGATCTCCCACAGGGCGATGCGGCTCTGGGGGTCGAGGCCGGCGGTCGGCTCGTCGAGGAAGAGGATGCGGGGTCGGTGGAGGATGGCCCGGGCCACCATGAGCCGCTGCGCCATGCCCCCCGACAGCGTGGCCACGTTGGCTCGGGCCCGGTCGGCGAGGCGGAACTGCTCGAGGAGGCGGTCGGCCTCCTGGCGGGCCTCGCCGGCGTCCATCCCGAAGTAGCGGCCGTGGAAGTAGAGGTTCTGCCAGACGGTGAGGTCACGGTCGAGGGTGTTGGACTGCGGCACCACGCCGATGACCTGCTTGGCCCGGGCGGGGTCGGCCACGATGTCGACGCCGCCGACCAGCGCCCGGCCGGAGCTGGGCACCACCCGGGTGGTCAGCATGCCGACGGTGGTGGTCTTGCCGGCGCCGTTGGGGCCGAGCAGCCCGAAGATCTCCCCCGCCCGCACCGACAGCCCGAGGTGGTCGACGGCCGTCACCACCGGCCCGCCGCCCCGTCCGGGATAGGTCTTCGTCAGCCCGTCGGTCCGGATGACCTCGGCGGTGGCGGCGGGGTCCGCCGGGACCGCCGGCGCCGGGGTGGTGGGGGCGGTGGTCGGGGTGATCATCCCGTGATGCTTCGGCCCAATGGGGGCAACCATCAAGACCGCCGGTGACGGCTCGCGGCTTTTGTGCTGAACGCCGACCGACCGGGAGGGTCCACCCGGTTTCGGCCCCGAACCGGTACGTTCCGCAGTGCTCATGACCGCACTCAGACCCCAGCGCCAACGGCGGCCCCTGTTGACGGTGCTCCCGGTGCTCCTGTTCGTGGCCGGTAGCGCCTGCGGCGTCGACTTCCTCCGGGTGGAGACGGTCAACCCTCCGCCGACGACCACGACGTCGACGACCACCACCACCCGGCCGAAGCCGACCACGACCACCACCCGGCCGAAGCCGTCGACGACGACCACGGCCACCACGGCCACGCCGAAGCCGAGGACGACCCCGTCGACGATGGTCGCCCTTCCGCCGGGGTTCGGCCCGTCGGGGGGCACGCCGCCGCCGGCCGTACCGGCCCCGCCGACGATGGCCGCCTCGCCGCTCACCGGCCTGCCGATGGACATCCTGGCCTCGAAGCGGCCCGTCCTCGTGGTGAAGATCGACAACGCCCCCAAGGCCCGGCCCCAGATCGGGCTCAACCAGGCCGACGTCGTCTTCGAGGAGGGGGTGGAGGGCGGCATCACCCGGTTCGCCGCGCTGTTCCACTCCGAGATGTCGAAGCCGGTCGGGCCGGTGCGGTCGGCCCGGTCCACCGACATCAAGATCGTCAGCGCCTTCCACCACCCGCTGTTCGCCTACTCCGGGGCCAACGCCCTGTTCAAGCAGTACGTGCACGAGGCGCCGCTGGTCGACGTGGGCGTCGACAACTACCCCGACCGCTACCACCGGGACAGCAGCCGGACCTCGCCCTACAACCTCTTCTCCGAGACCGACGAGCTGCTCAAGCTGGCGCCGGACGGGGCGGTGCCGCCGCCGGCCCTGTTCGAGTTCCGGGGCCCGGGGGTGGCGCCCTCGGGGCCCGGCGCCCGCGAGGTCAGCCATGCCCGGGTGTGGTGGCAGGCGTCGAAGCTGACCGAGGCCGTCTGGGACTGGGACCCGGTGGCCAGGGGGTGGCGGCGCACCCAGAATGGCGAGACCCACGTCGACGCCGCCGGCCGCCAGGTGACTCCGGCCAACGTGATCGTGCAGTTCGTGACCTACCACGACACCGGCCTCGTCGACAGCTCCGGGACGTCGGTGCCCGAGGCCGACGTCGTCGGCGAGGGCGACGCCTGGGTGCTCACCGGAGGCATGCTCATCCCGTGCCACTGGGCGAAGGCGTCGAACAGCGAACTGACCCGCTACACCGACGCCACCGGCGCCGAGGTCAAGCTGACCCGGGGCAAGACGTGGGTGGAGCTGGTGCCGCCCAACCAGGGCGAAGCGGGCTGACCGGGGGCGGTCCCGCCCCCGCCGTCTCGCCCGAGGCGCTCGCCCTCTGCCGGTCGTGCGAGGTGGTCGACCTCCACGTCGAGACCTTCGTCTGGACCCGGATCCTCGGCTACGACCTCGGCCGGGCCCACGGGCCCGGGCCCACCGGCGCCCGGTGGCTGGGCCAGGCCGACCTGCCCCGCCTGGCCGCCGGCGGCCTGTCCGCGGCCGTCCTCTCGATCGCCACCAACCCCGCCCGCCGGCCCGGCACCCGCACCGCCACCCTCCTCCGCAACCTGGCCCGCCTCCGGGCGGCGGTGGAGCGGGACCCCGCCGCCGGGGCGCGCCGGCCCTCCGCCGGAAACGACGCTGTCCCCGGGGACGGCCGGGCCGGGAACGCCGCCGCCGCGGTCGTGGCCGACCTGGCGGGCTACCGCGCCGCCCGGGCCGCCGGCCGGCTGGCCGCCTTCCTGGCCGTGCAGGGCGCCAACGCCTTCGACTCCGCCGCCGACGTGCGCCTCGTGCCCGACGGCGCCCTCCTCCGGGTCACCCTGATGCACCTCACCGACTCGGCCCTGGGGGCGACGTCCTCGCCGCTCGGCCGCAGCCGGGGCCGGGGCGGCCTCACGCCGGCCGGACGGGCCATGGTCGGAGCGCTCAACGAGGGCCGCATCCTGGTCGACCTGGCCCACGCCTCCAAGGCGACCTTCTGGCCGGCCCTCGACGCCCACGACCGGAACCTGCCGCCGGTCGTGACCCACACGGGCGTCGCCGCCGTCCATCCCTCCTGGCGCAACCTCGACGACGACCAGATCCGGGCCGTGGCCGACCGGGGCGGCGCCGTCGGGATCATGTACCACCGCGGCTTCCTCGGCCGCCCCGCCCGCCGGGTCGGCGCCGAGGCGATCGTCCGCCACCTCGAGCACGTGATCGCCGTCGGCGGCGAGGAGGCCGCCGCCCTCGGCAGCGACTGGGACGGCCTGATCGTGACCCCCCGCGACATGCCGACCGCCCTGGACCTCCCCGTCCTCGTCGACCGGATGCTGGCCCGCCGCTGGCCCGAACCCCGGATCCGCCGCGTCCTGGCCGGCAACGCGTTACGCCTCATCGCCGCCATCCGCCCCTGACCCCAACCGGCGTTCCCCCGCCCGGATATGGCGGCGGATGCACGCCGGAACGAACCCACCCGCCCACCGGACCCAACCGGCGTTCCCCCGCCCGGATATAGCGGCGGATGCACGCCGGAACGAACCCACCCGCTCACCGGGCCCAACCGGCGTTCCCCCGCCCGGATATGGCGGCGGATGCACGCCGGAACGGGCGGGGCGGTCAGAGGCGGAGGCGGAGGCGGCGTTCGGGGGGCGGGGCGGCGGCGGCGGCGTCGTCGCCGGCGGCGGCGGCGGCGTCGTCGCCGGCGGCGGCGGCGCCGGTGGGGGCGGCGCCGGGTTCGCCCCGTTCGGCCCGGCGGAGGAGGCGCAGGATGCCCTGGCCGAGGACGTCGATCTCCGTCGAGGCGAACTGCTCGCCGCCGAAGCGGGCGATCGTCTCGGCCTGGCGGCCGAGGATGCGGGCGTCCTGGGCGAAGATCAGGCCGGCCAGAGGCGGGACCAGCACCTTGACCACCCGGTGGGGCACCCGGAGGGAGAACGTCACGGCCGAGTGGAGGAGCGTCTCCGTGGGGGTCACCGGGGTGAGCGCCGAGGTGACCAGGAGGTGGTTGTCCTCCAGGCGGTATTCGACCTGGGCGATCGACGGGAGGATGAACCGGTCCCAGTGCTGCACGACCCCGCCGCCGGGCGCCAGCAGCCGCCCGGCCACGCCTGGCGGCCGGGGCTCGCCGATGTACTCGGCCTCGATCCGGTCCGCCCCGGCCCGCACGACCACGTCGATCTCCACCGGCGCCCGCCCCGCCCCCCGGAACAGCCCGCCGTGGAGAAAGGCCGTGTGCGGCACGTCGAGGGCGTTCTCGGCCACGGCGTGCAGGGTCCCCGCGGCCCGCAGCGACCGCCGCACCGTGTCGTAGCCCGGCGCACCGACGCAGGGAAAGCGGAACGCCGGCCCGCCCCCCGGCGGTTCGGCCGAGCCCGGCCACACCCACACGAACCCGTCCTGCTCGACGCAGGGCACGGGCTCCGCCGCCCGCCCCCGCCGCCCGACGTCCCCGTCCTCCGAATCCAACCCCGGAATGGCCCGGCACGCCCCCGAGGCATCGAACCGCCAGCCGTGATAGGCGCACTCCAGACACCCGTCCGCCCGGACGCGCCCCAACGACAGCGGCACGTTCCGATGGGGACACCGGTCGAGCAGCGCCCCCACCCGCCCCGACCCCTCCCGGAACAGGCAGAGCGGCGTCCCGTGCACCACCCGCCCCACCGCCCGCCGCCCCCCGACCTCCGAGCTCAGGCAGGCGACATACCAGGCATCCGGCAACTCGACCGCCGAACTCCGCCCCCCCGCCCGAAACCCCTGCGACGCCACACCCGGACGTTACCGGCCCCGCCCACCGCGCCTTTGCCCGTCCGCCCCCGCTCTGGGCTGAGCTTCCGGTCCAACCTCCATCCCGCCCGCCCCGAGCCCTGTCAGGGCATTCCAGTGCGGTCCGCCTCGGCCAGACAGAGATACGCAGTGGTTGGCCACATAGGTTGTGGCCAACCACTGCACATCTCAGGCTCGGCTACCCGTGCCGGGCCGCCGGCTGGCGTGGTTTGCCAGGCCCGGCCGCTGCGGTAGGCGAAGGGCATGGCGACGATGCAGCGCGTTCTCGATCCGGAGCCGGTCGAAAGCCTCGAGGCCTACGTGCGGGCCGGCGGCGGCAAGGGGCTCGACGCGGCCCGCAAGCTGGGCCCGGCGGCCACCGTGGAGGAGATCACCGCCTCGGGCCTGCGGGGCCGGGGCGGGGCGGGGTTCCCGACCGGCCGGAAATGGGCGGCGGTGGCGGCCAACGAGTCGCCGGCCGTGCAGCCGTCGATCGTGGTCAACGCCTCCGAGGGCGAGCCGGGGTCGTTCAAGGACCGGATGCTCCTGCGCCGCAATCCCTACCGGATCGTCGAGGGGGCCGTCATCGCCGCCGAGGCGCTCGGCGCCGAGCGGATCGTCTTCGCCCTCAAGGCGTCGTTCGAGATCGAGATCGGCCGCCTCGACCGGGCGCTCAAGGAGGTCGCCGAGGCGGGCTGGACGGCGCTGCCCACACTGATCGTCCACGGCCCGTCGGAGTACCTCTTCGGCGAGGAGACGGCGCTGCTGGAGGTGGTCGACGGCCGCGAGCCGTTCCCCCGCATCGCCCCGCCCTACCGCCGCGGCGTCGACGACGTCGGCCCCGACCCCGTCTCCGGCGCCGGTTCGGTCATGGCCACCCCCGGCGGGCAGACCCCGGCGGGCCCGGCGCTGGTCAACAACGCCGAGACGATGGCCAACGTCCCCGGCATCCTGGCCAACGGCGCCACCTGGTTCCGGGAGGCCGGCACGGCCGACTCCCCCGGCACGATCGTCTGCACCGTGAGCGGTGGCGGGCGGCGGGCCGGCGTGGCCGAGTTCGAGATGGGGACGCCGCTGCGGGAGGTCATCGAGACCATCGGCGGCCCCGGCGCCCCGATCCGGGCGGTGCTGTCGGGCGTGGCCAATCCCTTCCTGCCCGCCGGCCTGCTCGACACCCCCGTCACCTACGAGGCCCTCGAGGCGGCGGGCAGCGGCCTCGGCGCGGCGGGCTTCCTCGTCTTCTCCGAGGCCGACGACCTCGCCGCCGTGGCCGCCGGGGTGGCCCGCTTCCTGGCGGTGGAGTCCTGCGGTCAGTGCGTCCCCTGCAAGCAGGACGGGCTGGCCATCGCCGACATCCTCACCCGCATCGTCTGCGGCGATTCCCGTCCCGGCGACGCCGACGAGCTGCCCTCCCGGGTCACCACGGTCGGCGACGAGGCCCGCTGCGCCCTGGCCGGCCAGCAGCAGCGCGTCGTCGGCAGCCTGCTGGCGCTGTTCCCCGACGCCGTGCGGGCCCACCTGGAGGACGCCGCCGTCCCCGACGACCCCGTCCTCATCGCCTCCCTCCTCGACATCGTCGACGGACGGGCGGTGATCGACGAGCGCCAGCGCACCAAGCTGCCCGACTGGACGTTCGGCGAGGTCTGGACCGGCCAGGTCCCCGCCGAACGGATGGACCAGCGCCTGGCCGAGGCCGAGCAGGCCGCCGCCCGCTGAGCACCCCGCCCCCCTCCGGCTGACGACCGGAGCCGGCCTCCACTAAGGTCGCCGCCGCGGCAGACCGACCAGGAGGCCCGAATGCTGCGCCGCTGAGCCCACTTCACCATCGCCCGGTCGGGCGACCAGGACCGCGGCACGGCGCTTCTCGGCTGACGTATCCCCACGAGCAGCGGTGGCTGCGGTCGCACGAGACCGAAAGGAAGCCACCGTTGAGCACGCATCTCGACGCGCTGGAGCGTGTCATCACCGACGTCGTCGCCCCCCGGGCGGCGGCCACCGACGCCGAGGGCTCGTTTCCCCGGGCGGCCGTCGACGCCCTGGGCGCCGCCGGACTGCTCGGGCTGACGGCCGGCCCCGACGCCGGCGGCGGAGGCGGCAGCCTGCGGGACGCCGCCGCCGTGGTCGAGCGGCTGGCCGGCGTGTGCGGCTCGACTGCCATGGTCGTGCTGATGCACTACGCCGCCACGGCCGCCATCGAGGCCCACGGCGCACAGGAGGTCCGCCAGGCCATCGCCGCCGGCCGCCACCTGAGCACGCTGGCCTTCTCCGAGACGGGCTCCCGGGCCCAGTTCTGGGTCTCGCAGGCGACGGCCGCCCCCGACGGCGACGCCGCCGTCCTCCGCGGCGCCAAGTCCTGGGTGACCTCGGGGGCCGAGGCCGACAGCTACGTCTTCTCCACCCGCCCGCTCACCGGGGCGGCCGGCGGGATGACGCTGTGGCTGGTCGACGCCGCCGCCCCCGGCCTCCGGAAGGAGACGGCCGGCTTCGACGGTGTCGGGCTGCGGGGCAACGGGTCGATCCCGGTCACCGCCGCCGGCGTACGGGTGCCGCTCGCCGCCCGCCTCGGCGACGACGGCGCCGGTCTCGACGTCGCCCTCGCCACCGCCCTGCCGTGGTTCCTGGTCCTGTCGGGGGCGTTCGGCCTCGGCGTGCTGGAGGCGGTGACGGCGGCCACCGGCGCCCATCTCGGCGCCACCCGGCTCGAGCACCTCGGCCAGACGCTGATCCAGCAGCCGGTCCCCCGGGCCGACTACGCCCGCCTGCGGCTGGCCACCGACCGGGTGCGGGCGTTCCTCGACGACACCCTCTCCGCCCTGGAGACCGGCCGGGCCGACGCCCAGCTCCGGGTGCTGGAGGTCAAGGCGCTGGCCGCCGAGGAGGCGGCCGACGGCTGCGACCGGGCGCTCAAACTCTGCGGGGGCGCCGCCTTCCGCAAGGAGACCGGCGTGGAGCGCCACTTCCGCGACAGCCTGGCCGCCCGGGTCATGGCCCCGACCACCGACGCCCTGCTCGACTTCGTGGGCCGGGCCGTGGCCGGCCTGCCGCTGCTCGGCGAGGTGGCGTGATGGGGGCGCTGCTGATGGGGGCGGTGGCCTACGACCCCAAGGTCGTCACCATCTGGGACGGGTTCCGGCGGTTCTTCGCCCGCCACGACCTCGACTTCGACTGCGTCCTGTACTCCCACTACGAGCGCCAGGTCGACGACCTGCTGGCCGGCCGCATCGACGCCGCCTGGAACTCCCCGCTGGCCTGGGTCCGGGCCCGCCGGCTGGGGGAGGCGGCCGGCGTCGGGGTGTCGGCGCTGGCCATGCGGGACAGCGACCGCGACCTGACCACGGTCGTCGTCGTCCGGGCCGACTCCCCGATCACCGACCCCGCCGGGCTGCGGGGGCGCCGGATCGGCACCGGGGCGGTCGACTCGCCCCAGGCCACGTTGCTCCCCCTCCACCACCTGGCCGGCCTCGGCCTGGCGCCGGGGCGCGACTTCGAGGTGCGCCGCTTCGACGTCGGCGTCGGCCTCCACGGCGACCACATCGGCGGGGAACGGGACGCCGCCGCCGCCCTGGCCGCCGGCGAGGTCGACGCCGCCTGCATGATCGACGGCAACCACCTCCTCTTCGCCCGGGAGGGGACGCTGCCCGCCGGATCGACCCGGATCCTCGCCCAGACCGCCCCCTACGACCACTGCAACATGACCGTGACCGACGCCGGCCCGCC